>ENA-ORBV01000140-ORBV01000140.1-microbial-mat-metagenome-genome-assembly--contig:-NODE-140-length-150354-cov-9.066411_pt1 | contig 150354 bp, 145 predicted proteins | sample MGYA00237777_ERZ505514 | MGnify/ENA primary metagenome ERZ505514 (study PRJEB26160, sample SAMN06269048) | microbial mat metagenome | isolation source: Oligotrophic lake microbial mat | place...
CCTCTCTATTCGTCGGCAGCGTCAGATGTGTATAAGAGACAGGCAATTAACTGTCAATATTTTTGTTTGGCATAGGATTTCTATAAAGCCAAATTAGTTCCCTAACCATAAATCATTTGAGAAGAATTAATATGCCCAATAGTAGTGATAGTGAAGAACGTCAAAAGATTGACTGGAAGAAGAAAGGATTAGGATGGATTCCCGATTACCCTGATCTACGAGACTATCATTTAGATTCTGAAAATATCAAGGCTCAAGATGGTCGCTTAAAAAAAGAAGAGACCAATCAAGAGTTGGAACAAGTTACTGATTTTTTACTTCAACTATTTGATATCCTTGTAAAAGATCCAAGTTCACTTAATAAAGTCATTGACCAAAAAAATCTTCAAGCAGTCCAGGAAAATTTAGGTGAACTGAGGAGAAATGTATTTGGTGACATCAGATTTATGCCAGTTAAGGTGCATAAAATATTGAAGGAAGGTATTCAAGTTAGAAGCCCATATGCATCTGACGAATTCAAATATGAAAGTGATTTATCGAATCGAGTTCTTAGTCTTAGAAAGTTTCTCTATATCTTGAAAAATGAGGGAAAACTTGAATTGTTGGATGAATCTAAGCTGGGCAAGCTAGATAGCATCTTAGCTTGGCTAACAGATACCCATTTCTCTACCCATTCACAAGCTAAAAAGGCAGAAAAAACTCCTGAAATTTTTGATGATATTACTCGACAGCTAGTAATGCGTTTCCAGTTTTGCTCTAGTATTGCCATTGATGGCGAGGTTGGTCTTGAAACTTACACAACACTTGAAGAGTACCTGGAATATTTTTCTCAAGATTCTCCTGCCCAAGCTGTTTGTGATTATGAAAAGCAATTAAAATGTGGAGAAGAATTTCAGGAAATTTATGAAGCTCTTGAAAGCGATTCGACAATTTCTGGTAAGAGTTTTCCTGCATATCAACAGAAAGTCAAGTTAGTCTCCCTTCCATCTCTAATTCCAGTTGAGGTTATTCGAGTTGTTCGAGATCGTTTAACTCAATGGGGTAATGAAGGCTGCAAGAACGACTCTGATATTTGTGAGGTAGAAACCCTTAAAGATCTTCAAATTAGTTCAGACAAGACCTCCATATTTCAAACTCTACATTTCAATCAGTCAACACTTGAAGAGTTGAAGTCTGAAGTATCTGAAAAAGATTTTATTGAGAAGGTTTTTCAAAGGGAATTTTTGATTATTGAGCCAATTATTTCAGTCGTTCTGAAATTTCTCTCTCCACTAGCGCTTTATCGAAATCGACCTCTTGAGAGCGTGGTTACCGAAGGAATGGAATTTTTTGATCAGCTCTTTCAACCTGACGATAAACTGAATAGGGGAAAACAAGAGAGTAAGAAACTGGCGGTCAAGGCACTATATACTGTTAGGAAACAACTGAATTATGAACTCGCTGCTTTAATTTGTAAAGAGTACAACCCTCCAATACAAAAGGGAGGCGAAAGCTACTTAACTCTATCGTTTTACTTTTTAATCTTAAAACTACTTAAAAACAAAAAATTTGACTTGCATAAGAAAGGAAAAATTAACATTTTTGATAAGAAAGAGATGCTCGAAATTGTGAGGGAGAATGTCAGTTGTCAAAGTAGTAAGGCACAAGTTTTTAGCACACCCCAACTGCATATACCAGTTCCCGACGATTTTTATAATTTTCTACAACGAGAAGGTTTACTGAAGCCGGATGCGCCTAAGCCTTTTATTTTTTTGCCAGGCGTTGTAGATCTGAGTTACTGGTGTTCTGAAATTGAAGATCAGCGATCGCTCAACTCATGTACAGCCTTTGCAGTCATTTCACTGGTTGAATATTTCACTAATAGGAGTGCTGGTAAGTATACAGATATTTCTCCATTATTTCTCTACAAAGTAACTCGTCATTTAATGAACTTACAGGGAGATGTGGGTGCATCTGTGCGGGAAACTATGAAAGCAATGGCATTGTTTGGTGCCCCTCCTGAGCAATACTGGTCCTATGATGAACACGATGTCGATGAAGAACCTCCAGCATTCTGTTACTCGTTTGCCCGGAATTTTCAGGCATTAAAATACCTCCGGTTAGACTACGCTGGTATCTCAAAAGAAGATTTGTTACTCCAAGTTAAAGCAATTTTATCAGTCGGGTTTCCTTGTGTATTTGGGTTCACGCTTTATACCTCTGCTTATGAGGACAACAATCCTGAAAAGGGAATTATTCCATTTCCTGACTATAAGAAAGACCGAGTTGTCAGCGGACACTCCATTGTTGCGGTTGGCTATGATGACTACAAAGAAGTTGGGCGCACAGACCGACCGCATCAACCATCAGTTGGTGCCCTGCTAATTAGAAACTCACTTGGATCAGAGTGGGGACAAGCAGGTTATGGCTGGTTACCCTACGATTATATTTTGGGTGGGTTGACGGCTGACTGGTGGTCTCTACTAAAAGCACGCTGGTTTGGCGGAGATGACTTTTGGTGGAAAACGAGAGGAACAGGAGATCCAATCTGGACGCAGCCACAGCCAGGTAGTCGCTAAAGCCCAGATCATTACTTTTGATACCAAGAAGGTGGCTTTCCTGCTCCAGTGAAAACAAGCCCATGCACCCTAGACTTTCCTCATTTTTCATAAGTCTACATCTGCTCAAGTGTGATCACATCAGTTTCATCCTTTTGATTTTGATGTAGAGGGCAGAAGACAGCAATAGTTTCGAGGGATGAAGAGTAAGTCGATCGCATGGCGACTCCCTTAGAGTTACCGATGACCTCTGCGGTGCGAGAGTGATGCTGACCCGCTACCGCGATCGCCTGCGTGTATAGGGTGAATGATTGGCGGGTTGAATAGGGCGATCGCGCATCCTTTCTTGTTTTTATTCTGCAACAGCTATCGCTCCTTGCCGTATGGACTGTATGGGATTGTTATGCTAGAAGCAAATTGATTTAACAAGCGACCAATGGTACTACAAACTCCTACCCCACAGAGCTTAACGCTGAATTTAATGGTAGAGCGAACCGAAAGTGGACGATCAGTGGCAAGCGTTTTGGAATTGCCCAGTTATCAGGTTGAAGCCTCAACAGAGGAGCAGGCGATCGCAGAACTTCGTCAAATGGTCATCAGTCGCTTAGCCAAAGTCAAGATCATGCCCCTAGAATTGCCTCTAGCGCAACTCGCTCAAATAAATCCGTGGACAGAGTTCATTGGAATGTTTGAGGGTGATGCGGAGTTTGCCGAGTTGGCAGCAGAATTGCAGGCAGAGCGTGAGCTAAATATGGATAATGTGGCATGAGCCTATTGATTTTGGACACAGACCATGTTTCTCTTCTACTGGCACGACATTCGCAGGTTAGTTATCAAGTTTCTGAAGCGGGTGCAAATGTGGTGATGACTATCGTAACGGTGCAAGAACTTTTTAATGGTTGGATCGTACGAATTAATGGGGCAACTGATCTTGAAGATATAGTACGGTTGTATGGAAAGTTGAATCGCACGATCGCGCTGTGCAAGCAGGTAACGGTGTTGGATTTTGATGCCGTGGCTGGTGAACGTTATCAGCAACTGCTGCGAGAAAACCCATCGTTATTCAAAAAGCGTTTACAGAAGGATATGCGGATCGCTGCAATTGCCCTTTCTCTTGGTGGAACTATCGTCACGCGCAACCATCAAGATTTTTCCCAGGTTCCAGGGTTGTTGATCGAAGACTGGACTCAAAGCAATTGAGTGATCGCGACTCCTTGGGAGTCCCCGATGACCTCTGCGGTGCGAGGGTGATGCTGACCCGCTACCGCGATCGCCGACCATGCTAAAAATCGGCAAAGGGTTTACGGCTGATCGCTTAGCGCACCCAATCTTGCATCACTTTTCCTGCCTCAACTACTGTTGCACCTTAATCTCTCACAAGTTGGGGATTGGCAATACGGGAATGCCAAATGGTAGGGTGAGAAGACATTGAAGCTCGTGGAGTGGAACGGAGGAGGCATGGAGTGGAATGAAGCAAGCCGCATCGCAGCAGCCGAGCCGATTGTGCAGTTTCAGCAGGTTGGGGTAGAGGCAAATGGGCGAACGCTCCTGTCCGATTTAAGCTTCACGATTCAAACGGGTGAGTTTTTGGTGCTTCTAGGGCGCAGCGGCTCTGGCAAAACCACCACCATGAAGTTGATTAATCGCTTACTCACGCCCACCTCTGGACAAGTGCTGGTTCAAGGAAAAGCAACCACTGATTGGGATGAAATTCAACTGCGGCGGCAAATCGGCTATGTGATTCAAGAAACAGGCTTGTTTCCCCATTTTACGATTGAGCAAAATGTGGGAGTGGTGCCGACGCTGCAAGGTGAGAAACCCCAGCGGGTGAAAGCCCGCGCCCATGAATTGCTGCACAAAGTGGGGCTTGATCCGGCTGAGTTTGCCAGTCGATATCCGCATCAGCTATCCGGTGGACAACGGCAGCGGGTGGGTGTGGCGCGATCGCTGGCTGCTGACCCGCCGATTTTGCTGATGGATGAGCCGTTTGGAGCGCTCGATCCGATCACCCGCATGGAATTGCAGCAGGAGTTTCGTCGCTTGCAGCAAGATCTCAACAAAACCGTGGTTTTCGTCACCCACGATATTCAAGAAGCTTTCATTTTGGCATCGCGGATTGGCTTGCTGGAAAATGGGCGTTTGGTGGAATTAGCCACTCCAGAGACCTTTGCGCGATCGCCCCATCCCGAAGCCCAAACTTTTCTCAACACGCTGCGATCGGTTCCCGAATTTGTAGTGGGAGCTTAACCCATGCAAGATTTCTTTTTGATTCGCTATGGCTCCGAGATTGTGCAGCGCACGGGCGAACATTTGCTGCTAGTGGGAATTGCCGTTGCGATCGCCATTCTGATCAGCATTCCCTTGGGTGTTTTGATCACGCGCAAAAAATCACTGCGTCAGCCCATACTCGCGATCGCAAACATTCTGCAAACGATTCCTAGCTTGGCGCTGTTTGGTTTGTTGATTCCCCTGGTCGGCATTGGAGCCGTTCCGGCAATTATCGCGCTGACGGTTTACTCTTTTCTGCCCATCATCCGCAACACCTACACAGGCATCATGAACGTCGATCCCGCCGTGCGAGAAGCGGGACGGGGCATGGGCATGACCGATTGGCAACTGCTCTCGCGTGTGGAACTGCCGCTGGCGCTGGGCGTGATTTTGGCAGGAGTGCGAGTCGCCGTCGTGATTGCCGTGGGCATTGCCACCATTGCAGCCGCGATCGGGGCAGGCGGTTTGGGCGTGTTCATTTTTCGCGGAATTGCCGTAGTCAACAACCAACTGATTTTGGCAGGAGCCTTTCCAGCCGCCGCGATCGCCCTGATTGCAGATTACGGCATCGGCTTCCTAGAACGACAACTCACGGTGAAACGCTAACCATCTTTCCACAATTCAAAACTCAAAATATTTCCTAGGTCAACGCTACGCAAACAAAACTCAAAACTTTCCCCTCCACCATTCAAAACTCAAAACTCAAAACTCAAAACTCAAAACGCTCTCCTAACCCGGAGGCCATGTCATCTGCCGTCCACCCAAAATATGCAGATGCAGGTGATGCACTGTTTGTCCACCGTCGTCGCCCGTATTAATTACGACGCGATAGCCATTCGTCAGCCCTTCCTGTTCGGCGACCCGCTTGACGGTCAGCAGCAAATGTCCCATCAGGGCATGATCCTTAGATTCTGCATCCGAAAGCATGGCGATCGGCTCTTTCGGAATTACCAAAATATGGACGGGCGCTTGTGGGTTCACATCTCGAAATGCGATCGCCAAATTGTCTTCATACACAATATCTGCGGGAATTTCCTTGCGGATAATCTTGCTAAAAATCGTTTCATTTGCTTCGCTAGTCATGCGGTCTTCTCCCCAAAAAGCCTACTAGCGGAAAGTTTATCGGTTTCCGGGACATTTCAACCATCTAAATGACTACCTTTAACCGGGTGCGTTCACTCCCTGCTGATTGTGGGTACTCTGTTGGTTATTGGCAATAGTCAGGAACGTCATGCTTGCAAGGGTTTGGAGTGCGTCACTCATTGGCGTTGATGCCGTCAAAGTGGGAGTTGAGGTTGATATTGCTGGAGGACTGCCGGGAATTGTTGTGGTTGGCTTACCCGATGCGGCAGTGCAGGAATCGAAGGAGCGCGTACGGACGGCAGTAAAGAATGCTGGGTTTGCCTTTCCGATGCGAAAGATTGTGGTGAACTTGACTCCGGCGGATCTGCGAAAGGAAGGTCCCAGCTTTGATTTGCCAATTAGCGTTGGAATTTTGGCAGCGGCGGAACAGGTGAAAACGACTTTGCTGGATGACTATTTGTTTGCTGGTGAATTGTCTTTGGATGGTAGCCTGCGTCCGGTGAGCGGGATTTTGGCGATCGCAGCAGCAGCCAGTCGCATGGGCATCAAAGGTTTGGTAGTTCCAGCGGATAATGTCCGCGAAGCCGCTGTCGTCAAGGGCGTGTCGGTGTTTGGTTTTAAGCACCTGTCGGAAATTGGTGATTTTCTTAACAACCCCGATCGCTATTTGGCGGCTGAAGTGGATGGGTTGGCAGAACTAGAGCGCGATCGCTTTTGTGGTGCCGATCTGCATGACGTGAAGGGACAAGCCCACGCCCGTCGCGCCTTAGAAATTGCAGCAGCAGGGGGACATAACCTGGTTTTTGTAGGACCTCCTGGTAGCGGTAAAACCATGCTGGCACGACGCTTGCCTTCCATTCTGCCGCCTTTAAGCTTTGACGAAGCGCTGGAGGTTACTCAAATTCACTCCGTTGCTGGACTTCTGAAAAATAAGGGTTCGCTGGTCACGACGCGTCCTTTTCGCAGTCCGCATCATTCGGCTTCAGGTCCTTCTCTCGTAGGCGGCGGTAGCTTTCCACGACCAGGGGAAATTTCTTTGGCTCATCGCGGCGTACTGTTTTTGGATGAATTGACTGAATTTAAGCGCGATGTGCTGGAGTTTCTGCGCCAGCCCTTGGAAGATGGACACGTTAATATTTCCAGAACTCGTCAGTCTGTTACTTTTCCTGCCCAATTTACCCTGGTTGCCAGCACCAATCCGTGTCCCTGTGGATTTTATGGCGATACGATTCAGCCTTGCACTTGCACACCGCGATCGCGATCGCAATACTGGGCGCGCCTATCCGGTCCCCTAATGGATCGAATCGACTTACAGGTGGGTGTGAATCGCCTCAAGCCAGAGGAGATCACTCAGCAGCCAACGGGGGAAGACTCCGCTACCGTACGATCGCGAGTGGAAGCAGCGCGATCGCAAGCACAACAGCGCTTTCAAGGAACTTCTTTACGATGCAACGCTGAAATGCAATCAAGCAATTTGCGGGAATGGTGTGTCCTGGATGATGCCACCAAAAGTCTGCTGGAAGCCGCAATTCGCAAGTTAGGGCTATCGGTCAGAGCCAGCGATCGCATCCTCAAAGTAGGACGCACCATTGCCGACCTTGCCGGAGATGACGCTCTCCAAACTCACCACGTTGCTGAAGCAATTCAATATCGCACTATCGATCGCTTGCAATAAGCACAATCAACACTACTGCAAGTTTCCATCCAGTCCTGCACGACGGGAAAGCCTTCTAGAAATCCATTCTATTCCCTACAGCTAAGTAATTTCCACCCAGTTGGCACATACAGTAATGTTCTCAAAATCATCAGTGTTTTTTGTTGCAAGAACGACCTGCCGACCAGGAAATCTTTTCTTGAGAATGCACCAATGAGCAGCTAGAATCACATCCACATCAATGTTTTCCCTATTTTTATTAGGCTTGCCCAAAGCTCTTGCTTCAGCCCAAAGTTCAGCAGCTTTTTTCAATACAGCAATATCGAGTTTTTCAAACTCAATTAAATCTCTTAACTGATCTAATTCCTCAACACTTTGGCTTTTGATCAAGATAAACTCTCTTCTAATCTCATAATCACAAATGTCAGAAGTCATCATACGAACACCTTTGGACAGGAGCCTGTAGAACCATTCCGTGCATTGATAGACTTCCGTAAGCAGCTTTTGATCATCAGACAGATCTTTATTGTTAGGAGTAGCAAGCAAATCAAGAATATTGGAGTCCAGAAGCACAATCACGCTGTAAACTTCATCCTTCTACTTCTCTAATGCTGTCTAGTTGCTCCAACCTCAATTTTGCCCACTTGATTGCAGCTTGGTTTTTTTGAATTTGCATTTCGCGAGTACGAATTGGCTCAGTTTTAGAAGATTGTAACGGAGGGAACTGAATCTTCTTTTGATGTTGTTCAATTTGCCACAGGATGGCTCTAGCAGTGTTTTTCAACCCAGTTAAGTAAGAGGATGCCTCATCAAATCCATCAAGTTGACTTGATGGATTTGGCTGTAATTCTGGGTCGTCTAAAGTTGCTCGTGCGCTTGTGCTGATAATTTCTATATAAGACGGGCTTAAATAAGAGAAATATTCTTCTTCCACTAACTCTGACAGTTTAACCATTCCTGTATATAGCTTTCCTGCTTGGTGCTTTGGGTTCTGTTCGTCAAAAGACTCCAGCATATAGTGTTGAATCACAAGGAGTCTTTTCAACACCTCCATAGATGCTTCAAAGAGATCAATCTGTTTGAAAGTGCCAGCCTCAAAGAACTCAGTATATTTTGCTTTAAGTCGCCTGGAAAGCGGCACATATTCAGAGTCGTAGATATGAAATTTTTGAGCTAAATTAGCAGATTCTCTAATTTGTTCACTGACTAAAAAAATCTTAGTGATATCATCAAGCAATTCTTCTCTCGAAAAATCTCTAGATTCTAAGTTGTACTGTTCATTCAGTTGATTTGTCAGTTGATTTAGGTGAGCCAGCTTCACAAGATTACCAAAGGAATATAGCTTCACATCGCTATTCAGCATAAATTCAGGACTACTGACCGCTAGTGCCCGAATTGAATCTTTTGTAGCTGTTTTTACCATAAACTTAACCATATCCCTTGAAAAGGAATTTTCTAGCCAAAAAAGGCTCGTTGAGGGGATGCTCAAAGCAGATCGCCCCGAATTTTTCATCGCTGTTGTATCTGAATTATGAAGCAATAGCGATCGTCGAACGCCGTTCTTTAAGTCATCAAGCGCCAACTGTTTACGTGGGCACTAACTCGCCGGGGCGTAGGCGTGACCATTTGCCCATATCGGCAGTAAAACTTTCGCAGCCGACTACATCCCATTCCATTTCAATCATCTCGCCATCATTGCGAATGTTGACATTAATCGTCGGTTGAGTCGCCTCAAACGTGGGATTTTCGGTGAGGTGCGGTTGCTGATGCTGACCCTCAACCGCGTGGTAGGTCGTGCAGCGATCGACGTAGTGGCAATTGACACAAACACACATACTTAAAACCTCCCTGTCTGCGGTTAGCGACTCGAAGAATCGAGATGCTTTTCTGCTAATGTAGCTCAGGCGACGTGATTCTTCATCACTCTAGCCATAGATTTTTACGACCATTGCAGCCCACATAGTTCCAAAATTTTGCCGGGACGGTCTGCAAATGCCGTGCATTTCACAACTAGCATCGTTAGGATCAGACTATTGTTGGATTTAGAACCTTTAACGTTGAGTCAGGGATTGGATCTTCAAGCAACTGCCTCGATTAATTTTTTAGCACTTTCTCCCCAAAACTGGCCCTTTGGATTGGAGTGGTTGCCTGCGTCTGCTTGCCTGGTTGGGGGAAGTGTGCGGGATGCACTGCTGGGTAGACATAGCGATTATTTAGACCTAGATTTTGTGCTGACCGATCGCGTTGTTGAAACGGCTCAGGCGATCGCCCGTCACTATAAAGCAGGATTTGTGCTGTTAGACGCAGAACGGCAGATTGCGCGAGTCGTGTTTCCCCAAGGCACCGCAGATTTTGCTCAGCAGGTGGGCGCAACCCTAGAAGCGGATCTGAGGCGGCGAGATTTTACGGTAAACGCGATCGCCTACAATCCCCGGCTTGATCAGTTTGTTGATCCTTTGCAAGGCTACGGCGACTTGCAACAGCGATCGCTGCGAATGGTGTCGGCAGAAAACCTAGAAGAAGATCCCCTCAGGCTATTGCGGGCTTATCGCCAAGCTGCCCAGTTAGGGTTTAGCCTAGAAGCCGAAACGCGCGCCGCTGTAAAGCAGTTTGCCCCTTTACTCCGGCGAATTGCAGCGGAACGGGTGCAGTCGGAATTGAATTATCTGCTCAGCACTACTAAAGGAACACCTTGGCTGACTCAAGCATGGCAAGACGGTTTACTCCAAGATTGGTTGCCTAGTGCAACGGCTCAAAGTCTAAAGTTTGTCGCTGAAATTGATCGCGTTACGGTTTTGCTGCAAGAAACAATGCCAGAGTTTGCCGGGAAGCTCTATGGTCAAGTTCGGCTTGTATCCAGCGGACAAGTACCAACAGAGGCTTCTGCGATCAAAGCATCCGGTTCGGCACGCAACTGGTTAATTACCGCCAAGTTAGCCTGTTTGCTATCTGCTAAAACAGCAGAAGCCGAAACTCAGTTGCGTCGATTGAAATATAGCCGCACTGAGATTCAGGCAGTTAGCACCGTACTCAAATTTTTGCCGCAGCTTTTTCCGGCAAACTCAACTCCTGAGACAAAACAAGCTTTGGCTGCACCGACTTTGCGACTCAATGTGTCGCGACGAGAACAATACTTCTTTTTTCAAGGAGTCGGCACCACGTTTCCGGCGATCGCAGTGTTGGCGATCGCTCAAGGGTTGGCAATAGAAGCGATCGCACCATTAATCGAGCGATTTCTCAACCCAGATGATCCCGTCGCTCACAGCATCCCCCTTTTGACCGGACAAGACCTAATGACCGCACTTAACTTACCCCCCGGTCCAGTGATTGGTCAGTTACTCGCAGCGATTCAGTTGGCAAAAGCCGAAGGATCACTTTCTACCGCAGCCGATGCCCTAAGTTTGGCGGCAGATCTGATAGCCGCACACAAACCAAAAGCATAATAATCTATAAAAAATCATCTCTACTGTGCAGTAACCGCTTCGGGCATTTTTCATCAGTCAGAATCATGGAGCATCCAACAGATATGTTAAAGTAATCGTCTGACTATTTTTTCAAAAGCTGTTTGATTAGCCTTGGTTTAAGCTGAACCAAAGGTGTTTTGTCTGCGGCAGTTTATGGCTATTTTATAAGGGGTAAACATGGCTAAACGCCGAAACCAAAAGAAAGAAAAAGCTCTCAGAAATCAAGCCTATGCTCGTAAGTTTCGCAAGAGAACGAACACAGGTCGAATGAACCGTGGAAGACGAAGCTTTGGCGGTCGTCCTGATGATGAGCAAGATTCTGACACGATGGAGCAAAATGAATCTGGGGCTGGAACAGGAGCCGTTGACTTGTAAGTAGCGCTAATCTTGAGCAAGAAAGCTGTAAAGGTTTGTGCATAAACCCTCTAAGTGCAAATACTTAGGGGGTTTAATTTACTCTAGATCTGTCAAATCTGTTTGGTTAGCAATGCTAAGAAAAATTGGGCTTTCTAATTGCTAGAAAGTGATGAACATTTGCCAATTACCATCTCCTTTAAAACCAAATGATTTGCTGCGGGTGATTGCTCCTAGTGGTGCGTTGCGCGAATTGGATGCATTTCACAAAGGGGTGAATCTATGGCGATCGCGGGGCTATCGAGTTGAGCTAAGTCTCGGCTTTGATCAGCAGTGGGGCTATTTGGCAGGCACCGATGATACTCGCCGACAGCAGTTGCGGGATACGCTGAATGATTCAGATTGTCGTGGCATTCTCTGTGCTAGGGGCGGCTATGGGGGAGCGCGGCTGCTAGAGGACTGGTCGTGGCAAGGGAGCGATCCTAAATGGCTGATTGGCTTTTCGGATATCACCGCTTTGCTAATGAGTTTGGGCAAACACGGAATTTCTGGCTTACACGGTGCTTTACTGACTACGATCGCTGCTGAACCCGATTGGTCACTTCAGCGATTATTTGATTGGGTAGAAGGTCGCTCCATTCAGCCCTTAAATGGCACAGGATGGGGGAACGGCAAGGCAACCGGAGTGCTTTTACCCGTGAACCTGACTGTTGCCACCCATTTATTGGGAACACCCATTCAGCCCGATTTGTCGAATGTGATTTTGGCGATCGAAGATGTCGGTGAAGCACCTTACAGAATTGATCGAATGCTGACTCAATGGCGGCTTTGTGGAGCATTTAAGCAACTCAAAGGAATTGCAATTGGTCGCTTTAGCCAGTGCGATCCTCCTGCCCATATTCCTAGCTTTACAGTGGCGGAAGTGTTACGCGATCGCCTAGGCGATTTAAATCTGCCGATTGTGTCTGACCTGCCCTTTGGTCACGATGGCGTAAATGCGGCTCTCCCGCTGGGGATTGCCGCAGAACTTGACAGCGATCGCGGCTCGTTAACCATCTGCGATCGCTGACGATTCTCTTTAAATCAGTTTCTAACGACGAACTTTTTTAGTCTTGAAATAGGTTTTATAGATTTCATGGGCAATGGGAACGGCTGATTCAGCCCCAAATCCACCGTTTTCCACGACTACCGCCACCGCAATTTTGGGATTATTAAAAGGAGCGAAGCCAGCAAATAGCGCATTATCTTTCTGCCCCACCACTTCCGCCGTTCCAGTTTTGCCAGCAGTTAAAGGAATTGATCCATCGTTGAGTTGGCGAGCCGTGCCCTCGGCAACCACTGACTTTAAACCCTCTCGAATCACTGCCAACGTATCCGGATTGATCCCCATTTTTTGAGGGCGCATTGAGGCGGTTTTGCTGTCGTCTGCCAGCAAATAAGGTTTAACGCGCCACCCGCCATTGGCGATCGCTGCATAGACTGCTGCTAACTCTAATGGCGTGGTTTGAACTAACCCTTGCCCAATCGACATACTGACCGTATCTCCACCATACCAAGGCTCTTTAAACAGCTCTTCTTTTTGCGCTGGTGTGGGAATCATTCCATAACCTCCTCCGCTAAGCCCCAGATTTGTTATATTACCGATGCCAAATTTTTGCCCCCATTTGGCGATCGCTTCTGGACCGGCGGCTAATCCCACCTGATAGAAAAAAGTATTGCTACTAAATGCCAACGCATCCCGAAAGCCAATTACTCCTGGGCTTTGCCCATGCTCATGAAACAAATGTCCACCTAAATTAATTGACGCATAGGTCATGAGCGTGGAATCTGGTGAGAACTTGCCCGATTGTATTCCTGCAATTGCCGTTACCACCTTAAACGTGCTACCTGGCGGATATCCTTGAAGTGCCCGATTCAAAAATGGATTTTCCTGACTCTGCAACTGTTGCCATTCCTGTTTGGTAATGCGCCGGGTGAACAAGTTGGGATCAAAGGTGGGACCACTTGCTAACGCCAGCACAGCACCAGTTTTAATATCTAACACCGCGATCGCGCCACGACGATTTGCTAGCGCTTTTTCAGCCGTTTTTTGTAAATTTGAGTCTAAAGTCAGCCGGACAGATTGTCCAGAAATAGCAGGCTTTAAGCCAAGGCTGTTGACTTGTCGTCCCGTCGCATCGACTTCAACCAGTTGCCCACCCCAAACCCCTTGCAGTTTAGAATTTGCCAGTCTTTCAATGCCCATTTGCCCCACCAGCATACCCATAGAATAATCTGGATGAGCTTTTAGGTCTTTTTCAGTCACCTCACCGATGTAGCCCAGCACATGAGCAGCCAGTTTGCCATTGGGGTAGTATCGACTAGACTCTCCTCGGATTTCTAACCCAGGAAAATAGGTAGCCTGTTCCGCAAGAGCAATAAAAGCGCTGAGTGATAAATTGCGGCTAATTCGCACGGGCACTGCCGACCGAAATCCAGTTTGTTTGAGCTTTTCGAGGATCTCTTCTGCTGGAATTTTGAGAATTGGCGCGAGGCGCTTTGCGGTGGTTGCCCAAGCTTCTTTAGACTGCTCACGGGGGCGAAGATACACAGAGCGTGCCAAACGATTGGCTGCTAATAATCCGCCGCGCCGATCCAAAATGTTGCCCCGGTCGGCAGGCATTGGCATCAAAACGACTCGGTTTTGCTCAGCCCGTTGTCGATGTGCTGCGCCTTGAATCAGTTGTAGTTGAGCTAATCTCAGCCCACAGCCACCGATCATCAAGAAAGTCATAGCCATTAAGCCGATCGCCCGGTGCGATCGCTGGGTTAATGGCACATTGATGAAACGGCTTTTTGTAACAAAGGACAATCCAGTAGCCATTGCTGCTCTTCACCAGAAATAGCATTGTTGGGAAAGATAAGATATATTGACCAACGGCAGCATCAAGCAATATGAAACGTGCCGAACGAGTGATGCATCACCTAAAAGGATGGCTTAAAAGACAAGGACTGCCATCCTGTAGCTTGCTTCCCACAGGATAGGATCTGAAAATTCAGCGCTGATCCAAATACTTCGCTGAATTTTCCGCTGAGCATGACCAATTAGGGACTTTTCAGACATCCTCTAATTATTTAGTAACAGATTATTTAGTAACCAAGAAACCTGATAATCCATACCATTCAGTATGCGCTAAGTCAAAATAAACAAGAGTTTGTCGGAATACGTTTATGCAATCCTTATCAAATTTCTCAAACTAAAAAGAGGATCAGGATATTTAATACCTCAAGCTTCGGATGAACAATCTCACACATAACTGACCGCAATTGCACGACCTGTCCACTCATTTTGATAGAAGAAAACAGGGATTTTTGCGATCGCTAGTTGCAAATGTCCGCTGATCTGTTAGCTTGGGCAGAGCTTAGAACGATCTAAGCATTCAACGAAGGAACAAAACTTGTGCAATGTTCCTTCCAAACTTGGTAAACATAGTAGAGCGTGGAAACTAGACGATGCTCATGAACCCCGAAGTAAAGGTTTTTAACCCTTCTAATATTTTGGATAGTGTTTCGACCGCTAGCCTAAGTCAAGATATTGACAACGCTTTGCAGGCTGGAGTCAAGCAAATGCTGATAGATTTACAAGGTGTAACATTTATCGATAGCTCTGGATTAGGTGGGTTAGTCAGTTCATTTAAATCAGTTCGCTCATCTGGCGGAAAAATCTCCTTGTGTTCAATTAACGAACAGCCAAGGATGCTACTGGAAATTACTGGAATAGATCAAGTATTTGATATTTATCCCAGTCAGCAAGAGTTTGCTCAAAGTTTTGCCTCAACATAAGACTTCACGGGTGCAGCCGCTACTAAAATCCTTGTCCCAACGTTATTACTGAAGAACTTACACAATGAATCTGGAAATTAACGGCTACCCCCACCCACTCTGCGTTTGGGCAATCCTTCTTTTGCAGCAATAGCAGCAATGCTAGAGAACCCAAACTTTTGAGCATCGTTCTGCATGAGTGATAACTCACCATCTGACTCTGGAGAGAATGAGGCAGCAGCCACAGAGCAAGGCAACAACAAACCGAGAGCTACAAAACTCAACCATGCAAAATAAGTAGCGTTGAGAAACTTGCAAGACATGAAGGCTACTCCTTAAAAGCAAAATAAGTGGGGGCTTCTAAAGATAAATTACGGGTAAATTTAAGAAATTACGCACTTGGAGAAAATTTCCGTCTGCAATAACCAAGTTGATCACACAGAGAAATTTCAGCAGTTGAAGCTAACCTTTGATGCAACTGACTTGCTTTAGAGAAAGGCACAGAGGCAGATATGGAGATGGTTAAGGGTTCATGGGTCTGGCGATCGCGCCTCTTTGAAACCTCTTCAAACCAAATATTTCTTAATAATACCGTCAGCCGACTTAGGAGATGCTCCAACGTCGTCGCCAACTGGAAGTAGATTCTAGCTGAGACTGCTGTTGCTCTTGGGTCTGACGTTGCAAAATGGTTTCGGCTGAGTCGCTGAGGCTGCGATCGCGATAGGGGATCGCAGCACGGGTTTGCAAATGCTCCTGTTCTAATTGGGAAAGCGGATGGAGCGGGAGTTGAAAGCTACCAACCGTACCGTGAGACCAGTCATCAGGCTGATGAACCACGCTCAAAGGAATTGTGCCAATTTTCAAGCCTGCTTCTAGCATTGCGGCGCGCACGGATGCGGAGCGGGAATAAGTCGCCAGTTTGCCCGTCCCAGCGAGACATTGGACAACTAGGGTGAAAAAATCTACCGTCCACAATTGCGGACAGCGACGCGGCGAGAATGGATCAAAAAAGATCGCATCTGCTTGAAAATCAATCTGGCAAAGTTGTTGAATCGTTTGACGCGCATCACCGATCAGCAGGGTGGCATTTAAATTTTCAGTGGTGTAATGCTGCTGTTGGGCGATCGCTTTCAAGACTTCCTGTACTGGGGATGACCAGATGTTGATCAGAGCTGGGGCGATCGCGGCTTGGGGCACACTGATGTCTAGCTCTAGGGCATAGAGTGTCACCTGACAGTCAGGGTTCACTGTCCAAATTACTTCTAAAGCAGCAGCAGTGTTATATCCCAGTCCATAGCAAACATCCAGCAGGCAAAGGGATGATTGCTCCGCTCTAGTTGCCAGATCCGTTGCCTGGGCAAATTTGAGCAATGCCTCCTGCTTTGCACCAGCGCGACTATGAAACGCTTCATTAAACGTTTCCGAGAAGAAGGTAAAAGAGCCGTCTTCCGTCAGTTGGGGAATCCACTCGCTCAAGGGTGCCTACTTTAGAGTGCCTACTTTTCGGTCAACGTCCATGAGCCATCCCAGTCGTCTTTTGGAGGATCTTGCAGGCATTTTTGGCAGCGATCTAGGTGCAAGTTAGCCGCTTTATTCTCCCTATCTAGGCTCAGGACTTGACCAAACTCCGCCATTGCCATGGGGAAATCTCGGTTTTTGAAGTGATCCCGACCTTTGTGATAATGATCGATCAAGCGCTGACGCTGATCTGAGATGGGATCATCCTGGTATCCAATCAGTTCATACACTTCAACGGGCTGGTCTTTGCCTTTCACCCGAATATAGTCTAGCTGACGTGCCCGAATGCGACTAGCGCAGGGTTTGTAGGTGTTGCCGCTGATGATAATATCGGTGCCGTAAATTTTGCTGGCGCTTTCCAAGCGAGATCCCAGGTTCACGCCATCCCCGATCGCGGTAAACTCCATCCGCTTACTGGAGCCAATGTTGCCGCTAATCACCGTATCTGAGTTGATGCCAATGCCAATCCGAATGATGTCTTGATTCTTCTCTGTGCGATTGATGTTGAATGTCACCAACCGCTGACGCATTTCTAAAGCAGATTGAACCGCCATCCACTCGTGGTCATCTAAGGGCAAAGGCGACCCAAACACCGCCATGATGCAATCACCAATGTATTTATCCAGGGTGCCTTTAAAGTCGAAAACAGCGTCCACCATAGATTCAAAATACTCGTTGAGCATTTCTACCACTTGTTCCGCCTTCAGGTTTTCGGTAAGGCTGGTGTAGCTACGAATGTCGGAAAACAATACAGAAACGGCTTTGCGATCGCCGCCCATCTTAGCAGCATCAGGATTTTCCATTAGCTGCTCAGCCAATTCTTGAGTCATGTAGCGATACATGGTGCTTTTGAGCCGCTTTTCATCGCTAATGTCTTCCATGACGACCAAGATGCCAGACGCTTTGGAACGGTCTTTCGCGTCGGTAATGGTGTTGATTGACAAGTTAATGCTGTGTTCTTGTGCCGAGTCGCCCATGCATTCTAGAGTTTGGTCAGGATAATACTGTTCGCGGCTCTTTTCGTCTTTCGGTTCTAGGGCGTTGCCAATCCACTTATCAAAGTCACCTTTTTTGAGGCGAATCAGTGATTGAACATGGTTGCCTTCTAATAAAGTGCCTTCGTTTAAGCCTAATAGGTCTCTAGCGCTGTCATTCGCAATGATAATGATGCCATTTTTATTAGTGGAAATGACTCCATTGGAGAGCGATCGCAAAATATCTTTTTGCATCTGTTCTTGCTGCTTCACCGTTTCAAACAGCTTGGCATTTTGCAGCGCCACACCCGCTTGAATGTTAAAGGCTTGCATGAACTCTTGATCACTCTGATTAAAGCTAGCCTTCCAGCGTTCGGGCGCTTCTGGGTAGTTCACTGGATCATACTCAGGATAGTCTCCCTGTTTAAGTTTGTTGACCAGTTGAGTTACGCCAATTAAAGCACCATCCGCGTTGAAAACAGGCATACACAACATACTGCATGTGCGATAGCCTGTTTTTGGATCGGTATCTTTTGAAGTTTGGGAGTTGGGATGATTGTATAAATCAAACGGGATCAGCAGCGGTTCGCCAGTGGTGGCAACCAGCCCAGCAAATCCGGCATCTCTAGGAATCCGCAGTTCCTTTAGTTCACCGCCAATGGGAACCTTCGTCCAAAGCTGTTGGCGCTCTTCGTCAATTAGCCACAGGGTGCTGCGATCAGCTTGCATCAGTTCTTTTGCCTGATACATCACATTCTTCAAGGTTTCTTCTAAATCCAAGCTGCCCTTGCTGAGTGATTTCACAGCATTCATCAGGGCTGATGCCGCTCGTTGCCGTTGAGTCGCCCGGTAGAAGGAACGAGAGGCTTCAATAATCAGCCGAATCGAGGGGGCAAATTCTTCAAACACTCGCTCATCGTCATCGATAAAGCCCTGGCGATCAATTTTTTCCTCTAGTGTGCCGTGAAGATCGAAGTCTGGCTTGAGCTTATTGAGCAATTGCACCACCGCCACCAGTTTGCCGTCTTCATTTAACAGCGGCAACGCCAGCATTGTGTAAGTGCGGTAGTGATTCTTTTGATCAAATTTTTTGGCGGCTTCAGAGCGGGGATCGTCATAAAAATCGTAGTCAATTTTGACTTTTTCTTTGTTGCTTGCCACTTCGCCAGCAATGCCTACATTGGCAGGAATTCGCAGTTCTAAATTGTTGCCTAGCTCATCTTTGGCAACGATCGCCCAAAGCTCATGTTTCTCTTCATCTAGCAAAAATATGGTGGTGCGATCGGCGTTCAGCAATTCCCCAGTTTTGAGGGTAATAGACCGCAGCATATCGTCCAAAATGGCATCAAAGCCCTGAGCATCCATTAGATTGTCTAGGAGCGATAGCGTATTGCTCATCACCTCTAGCTTTTGATGTACGCCAGTCACTGCTTCTTTAAAGCCATCTTTTGTTAGGGGAGCGAGGTAGGCTCCAAAGCTTCCTTGCCGAGTCGCTAAAGCCCCTGCTTGAGGTTGAACAGTCTGCCCATTTTGAGGAGGCTCCTGACGAAGGGTTATCGGTTCAGCAGTTGTAGGTTCAGTGGCAGTGTCAACTTCAATGGTTTCACTGGTAGGATCGGCAACTTTTTGCAGATTTTCTCCAACGATGTTTTCCGCTTCAATGGTGACAACGATCGCTTCGATCGCCAAATCTTTAGCGCTATCCTGCTGGTTTTTCTTCGATAGATGCTGTGGTGAAGTGGTCATAAGTAGGAAGCCGCAATTAAACTGAAGACGCTTTCAGGACAGATAAGACTTTGAGGGTTGTGGATCTTAATATCTAATTCAAGCCGACTACTTAGTTCAGTCGAAGGGATTGAATATTAGAACAGCGCAGCGAATAACCTATGGGACTGCGATCGCTGGCATTTTTAATTTGCTCCAGCTAACTTACTTTAACTGTGTTTGCAGAATACCAGCTAAGTAGCCCTGCCTAAAAATGACACTCCGATCGAGGGAGATATATTCCGACTCATCATCTACATTATTGTTTACCATTATTAAGTCTGATCAAGGGTTGTTTTGTCAGCATTCCCAAATACAAATCAAGCAACCCAAGAGACAGTAACTTTTCGCTCATTTTGTCAAAAAACTTCCTAACTGGAATCACACAAACAGGTGTTAGGTATCAGATGTTAGATGTTGGCTGTATGAGGTTCATCGGGGCGCATTCATTTAAATAGCTGCAAACAATTTTTTAATTTATTCTGGCGAATCCCCAGGCTCGTGAGGTTTGCTGGCATTTGCAAACAGGTTCAATGTCAAAGCAAGTTCTTGAGTCAAGCTTTGAATATCCAGACTAATCTGATCTCGTTGTTGCCTCAGTATCACAACACTTTTCTCTAAACCTTTCCGTTCATTTCGTTCATTTTCTAATTCTGTTTTCAAAGAAACGACGCTTTCAATCTGCTGATCACGGATGAAGGTGACGAGGTAATCGTGAACAATTTGGTAGCGATCGGCGGGGGAATCGGGAATCAGAAAAATCAGCCCAGAGCCGACCAGCACTTCTAAAACTAAGTCAAGATCAGCTAACTGTGTGATCATGCCTAAGTCAATTAGATCGGCTTCTAAATCATCACGATTTTTCAGCAGGCGAGTCCCTTTTTCATTGGTTAGCAAAAATAGAATGATTCGGGCGAGTTCTTCGTTTTCAAAGCCGCAATCTTTGACGACATCTTCAAGCGATCGCTGCACCAATTTTTCCTTAGGACCTTTCTCTAGATACTTTGCCAGCGTATCAATATCTTCGGTTTGCAGTTGGGCACCCACCACCTGAAGCTCGATCGGGCGCACTTCCCCCACCTCACCCGCCAAATCTTTGACCAACGCATCAATCAAGTCGTCTGGCAAATGAAACTGGGCATTGCGCGTCAAATTTCTGATCACCGTTTTGGCATTTTCTGGGGTAAAGTCCCCCAAGGGATAGAGAATTTCTTTGGACAGGATGTCGTTGTCAATGATTTCCAGATTAGTCAGACGTTGAAACTCCAGCAGGTAATGCAGGTAGTCTTCCCGCAAAGACAGCACCACCTTAACGAAAGGCAAATTGAGGCAGTCATGTAGAAATCGGTAAAAGGGCAGCCGCGACTGCACGGTTTCATAGGCAAAAAAGAATTCTTCAAACTGGTCAAAGATCAAAACGGGCAAGCGGAGATTGGTGGCAGTCTGAGCCGAGAGGCGAGACAGAATTGTGGGAGAAGGTAGATTAGATGCCGGATCGCGATCGCTGCTAACTGCTGACTGGGGCATAGGAGTTAGAATTTTTTCTAACGTGATCTGCCAATCCGTATAAATTTCTAAAAGAATGGGGATCGTCACCCGTCCTTCGATCGCGTAGTCCATCAGCACGGGGATCAACCCAGCCTGCACGATGGAACTTTTGCCCACCCCTGAATTGCCATGAATTACCACCAGCTTATTTTTGGCATAGTTGAGCCGATCGACAATTTGCTTTACATCCTGTTGGCGACCCGATGCCGAAATTTCTTGAGCTAACAGCAACTTCTGATCAATATGAGGCGGCAACGGAAAAGGGGCGATCGCTTGATGGTGTTGGGGCTGCAAGCGCAACGCTCCCACAAAAGCGCGATAGCCATACTGATGTTCGATCAGCCTGCGGGCTTGGCGAGTCCGAAACGCCAACCGATACTCTCCTTTCGCGAAATAGTAGTAGCGTAGTTTTCGTAGAATTTGGATGTATAGCGGCGGATTGCTTTCGGGATGGCTCAGATCGCGAGCCGTCTCCAGGTAGTAGATAGCAGCCTCTAAATTGCCCAGTTCTTTTTCAGATCGGGCAAGCAAAAACCAATACCAGCCTGAATGATAACGATGCGCCAAGGTCAGGCTTTGTTCCAAATGAGGATCGGCAGGATGCCCATCAATGTGAAGCTCAGCTTCTGCCGTTTCCAAAATTTCTAACGCTGTACCCACCTGCTCTCTAGCTGCTTGCCAATCAGCCCGTTCCAGCGCCACCTCTGCCAAAAATCCATAGTCTCGCGCTAACCGAACCGGATCTTTATAGAGCTTGTGCAGGATCAACCCTTGTTTTGCCACGGCTTCCAATGCATCCCAGCGCTTGAGTTTTTGCAGCGTTTCCGCTTGAGCAATGATAAATCGGGCAACCAAATCTTGACGGTTCTCTTCAGCAAATAAAAGCAGACTCCGGCGAAAGTAGTCGTGTGCCTGTTCGCAGGCATTATCATAAGCCGCCCTTTGCAGCACGGCATAGTAGCGCCACCACCAGCCTAAATAGAAAAGCAGACAGGCAGCCCGTTCGGGGTAGGGAATGGGCAGGAGAGACTGAGGCGAGGAAAGAGGCGGGTTATGCTCAGGAATGCGGGAGAGCCAAAAGCTAAGGCTGCGTTCATAGAGGGTATGAGCGGTTTCCATTTCGCTACGAGCGTGGGCATCTTGCCCTAGCAAAAAATCTAGGCTGGCTTGTAGGTCTGGCTGGATGGAAAAGTTGCTGGAATTAAGATCGGCGATCGCCCACTTTAATTCGCTTTGGCGCAGCAGGTTGTTCGGCGGATTGAGCTTCCAATTGGCTAAAAAAGATTCATCGCCCAGATCCAAAATGGAGCTAAATAGGCGATCGGCGTGAATTTTCAGCGATCGCACCAGTTCAGAAGTCGGCATTTCAAACCAAATTTCCGCCATTCCCGCCCAACTGTATAGATCCAAGGCGAGAGCCTTCAACTTACGTAGCACTTCATCATTCACCCACAGCACAATTGGAAACGAAAACTGCTTGCGGAGTTGATTGCGAACTAAATTGGTTGCCGTTAGCACTTCATCAATGTCAGTTACAGATTCCAAACCAAACAGCATTAGGCATTGAGGCAGGTTAAGCGCGTGGTTTTCATCCTCGTTTATGTCACTTGGAACGATCGCCGCTTGGATTGTCGTATACAGCGTTTTTGCGGTTTCTGGCAGACGCAGCGTAGAAATGGAGAGATCAGATTTTTGCTGTAACTGTTGAGCGAGGCGATCGCGCAGTTGGGTATAGTTGCAGCGCACCACAATCAGGGCAAATTGATTTTCCAACAAGGAAATTGCCCGGTTCAGCGTTTTCAACGCCTGCTCATTTTTCGCCTGAATCTCTTGATCTTGCATCGGGTCAGGTTTCATCGACATCCCTACCGTGTTTTGAATCCGCCGCCAGCCAATCCTGATACCGCTTCGTCTCCGTCAGAATGGGATTAATGCCAAACCAGCCGCCCTGAGAATCGTAATATTCAAACACAAACATGCTGCGGAGCAAGGTTTGGTATTCTATTTCACCCTTGACGCTTTGATTTTTAACAACCTGAAAAATCAGCTTCCATTCATCGTCATCGATCGCCCGTGCCAGCCCATCTCGGCGCTCTCGGATGACTTGCTCAATTGTATCTCGTGAAAAGGGTGGATCGCTTTGCTGAATGCAGTTCCAGACTAAGCCGAGCAAGTTTCGGACGTGCCCACCACTGACCAAGCAGAGGCGATCAAGCAGTTCTAAACTGTCGAAGACTTGGGGCAAAAAAGCAACCCACTGCTTGATCGTGGCATCGGGAAATGCTCGTGCCAAAATCATATGCCTCAGCAAGTTAATGCCGCTTTTGTCCTCGCTACCATTGCGATTTTTTACGGGCACCATCGGCAGCACTTTGGGCGAAATGCCGCCACCCATTCGTTGCTTCAAGGTTTCGTTTTCATTGGAAAACACTAGCCCTAATGGAATGGTGTATACGACATGACAGTTGAGCCGGGAAAGTTGGTCACCGCGATCGATAAATAAATATTCTGGCTGGGTGCGCCCGGTTTGCAGTTGACGCGCATCAACGCGATCGAGGTTATCAATAATCACCACCAGTCCTTTTTTGCCACGCCGCTTCAACTCTGCGATCGCGTTGCCAAATAGTTCCTCGTTAATAGACTTGAGAATGCCGTTGGTGCGCGGCTCCATATATTGCCGAAGCTGGCTGCGTAGCTTGGGGCTATCTTTGGTCTTGGCAGTGACTTTGCTGATGCCAACGGAAAACTCCACTCCGGTAAGGTCGATTGGGGTTTGCAAAATTTCACCCACTTCCGCAAACAGGTTGATGAAATAGTTGGGCTTGATGCGGATTTGATTGGCTTCTAGCTTTTCGCTCACCTGATGGGCGATCGCCATCAAAATATCTGTCACATCCACATCCGACATATCCAAGTCTTCACTACTCTCGAAGTAGACCACAAAAAAATCTTGCCCTTCCAATTCTGCTTTCAGCCTGAGCAACTCAGTCGATTTGCCGCAGCCCACATGCCCGGTAAATAGCTGACAGGTGCGTTCTTCTGGTAACAAATCAATCGTCCGGCGGAGTTCTTGAATTAGATTGGTGCCCCGCACGGATGAAAAATCAATGTAATATTTGCGATCTTCCGGGTTGGTATAGGACAAAGTGTGACTAGGGTTACAGGCTTTGAAGAACTGAGCAACATTTAAAGGCATGGGAAATGAAGAATAGGGGGCAGTAATAAGAAGAGTTTTGAGTTGGGAGCGGCTCTTACTCAAAATTTAGCATTCAAAATTTAGCATTGAGAACTCAAAGTTTCCTCCTTTGTCATGCATTCTTACTTCTGAGCCATTGGTGGATCAGCTTGCCTAAATTTGCCGTGAAGGCGATCGCGTTCTGATGGGCAAGTGGCGCAAAAATTGATAGGGTTGTAGCCGACATCTTGAAGGAAACCGAGCTAATGTCTGACGCGATCGCACAGTGGGTAACCGAGACAATGAGTTCAATGGGCTATTTGGGCATTGGGCTGCTGATGTTCCTAGAAAATCTGTTTCCGCCCATTCCGTCCGAACTGATCATGCCACTTGCGGGTTTCACCGTATCACAAGGCAAAATGGAGTTTATTCCAGCCGTGGCTGCGGGGGTGATTGGCACGGTTTTGGGCGCTTATCCTTGGTATTACGCCGGACGATCGATTAGCGAGGCACGGATCAAAGTGCTTGCTGATCGATATGGCAAATGGCTAACTCTTTCAGGAAAAGATATTGACAAAGCGAATGACTGGTTTAATCACCATGGCAATATGGCAGTCTTTCTGTGCCGCTTAGTGCCCGGAGTCAGGACGTTGATTTCCATCCCGGCTGGTTTGAATTCAATGCCGTTGATTCCATTTACGATCTATTCCACGATTGGCACTACTCTATGGGTAAGTTTGCTGACCTTTTTAGGTTTTTATCTCGGCAAAAACTACGAAAATGTCGATCAATGGCTAGCTCCTGTATCAAAGTTAGTTCTGTTTAGTCTGTTGGGGTTGCTCGCGTTTTGGATTTGGAAACGAAAAAAATCTCAATCGTCTGACAATCAGTAATTCCCAAAAGGAACAGACTGACATGAGTAAACATACATAGTCTGATGGCATCTTGATTGCAGGCAATTGGATCTGTGCCGTTCTGAGAGATAATGTTGGCTAGCGGCTGGGAACAAGTTTGGTCGTCATTTGTCGTTACATACTGGGATATTTCTTGGGATAACTGATTCTCCCAATGTGAATCAGTATTTATTACCGATTATTCTGGTGAATATGATCGTTTTGATCGCTCCATGCATCGTCCATTTTTATCAAGAAAGTAAATTTAGCAAACGTTGAACGCTCGCGATCGCTACTGGCAACTTCTTAGTTACATTCGCCCCCAAAAAAACCTCATCCTCCAAGCTCTGCTTTGCACGATAGTGTTCACGGCAATGTGGCCGGTTCTAGCGTGGTTAGCAGGTGAGATGGCAAAACCGATTGCTCTGGGGCAAGTGGCAGCAATTGCAAGGCTTTCTGGAATTGCTGCTTTAGCATTTTTGGTACAGAAAATTGCCCAATACGGGCAAGACACCTTAATGGCAAAAGCCGCTTTGGCAATTGTCTTTCAACTTCGCACTCAGGTTTATTCCCATCTTCAACGGTTGAGCCTCAGCTACTTTGAAACGACTCAAAGTGGCGACCTTGCCTACCGGATGACCGAAGACATCGATCGAATTGGCGAAGTTGTCAATAAAGCCTTTCATCAATTTTTGCCGAGTGTATTACAGTTCATTGTGGTGTTGGGATACATGATTTATCTCAACTGGCAGCTCACCATCACCATCTTGGTCATTGCGCCAGTCATGGCAATTTTGATTACCTGGTTTGGAGAGCGCATCCGCAAGCTGTCTTACCGGAGCCAAGGGAATGTTTCCAACCTCTCGGCGCTGTTGGTGGAAGTGTTTAGCGGAATGCGCCTGGTGCAAGCCTTTGCCGCCGAAGATTATATGCTGGGGCGTTTTAGTCGGGAAGCAGAACAGAATCGGATTGCCCGCTACAAAACCGAAAAATTGAAGGCAATTCAAGCGCCCATCGTGGGTTCTTTAGAAGCCTTCGCCCTGCTGTTTTTGCTCCTGTTTGGAGGCTGGCAAGTTTCGACTCAAAATATCACTGGCAGCAATTTTGTCAGCTACCTGGCAGCCGTGATTATGCTGATCGATCCGATCGCATTAGTAACTGGCAACTACAACGAGTTCAAACAAGGGGAAGCCTCGATTGATCGCGTGTTTGAACTGCTATCCATGCAGCCCACAGTGATAGAAAAATCTGGTGCCGCCCTGCTGCCCCCTGTGACCGGCAAGGTCGAGTATCGCGACGTTAGCTTTGCTTATAAATCTGAGCAGCCTGTTCTGAAGCAACTCAGCTTGTTAGCGTTGCCAGGAGAAGCGATCGCCCTAGTGGGTCATTCGGGTGCTGGCAAGACCACCTTGGCAAACCTACTGATGCGGTTTTACGATCCGCAAGATGGGCAAATTTTAGTGGATGGGATCGATATCTGCGACGTTACATTACGAAGTTTGCGTCGCCAGATTGGCATTGTTCCTCAGGAAACTATTTTATTCTCTGGCACGATCGCCCAAAATATCGCATTTGGTCAAAGCGACTTAGATCTGGATGCCATTAAAACGGCGGCTAAAATTGCTAATGCCGATCAGTTTATTGTGGAATTTCCAGAGGGATATCACACCTGGGTCGGGGAACGAGGTGTGAACTTGTCGGGTGGACAGCGCCAACGATTGGCGATCGCCCGTGCCGTATTGCTTAACCCGCGCATTTTAATATTGGATGAAGCAACCTCTGCCCTCGATTCAGAATCCGAAGCGCTGGTGCAGCAAGCCTTAGAACGGTTAATGAAGAACCGCACCGTGTTTATCATTGCCCATCGATTAGCAACCGTCCGCCGTGCCGATCGCATTGTGGTATTAGAACAGGGATACGTTGTAGAATCTGGAACTCATACAGAATTGCTGAATCAAGAGGGACGGTATGCCCGCTTCTACGCCCAGCAGTTTCAGGATTAGGGGAGAATTTCTTGGCGTTGCTGGATGCCAGTATGATTTTTGACTGTAGGGGTAGGTCTTGTGCCTACCCTGCCGGAAATCGAGGGCAACCACAAGGAATTGCCCCTACAAATTTCATCCCCAGATTCAGCAATCAATCCTAATTTATTTTCGTTATCTATCGATTTGCTGGAGATAGCTGAGGTGGATTAGGCAATTTTGGTAAGGGTTGTTTTACGAGTCGTGCCCCATTTTTCGATTCCGGCTCATCTGTCAGCAAAAATTCTCGAATCAGCCGAGTTAACGCCCGTTGGGTTAAGCCTTCGGCAATCTTTTGCCCCATCTGGCGAGTCTCCGATTTTACCAAAAGCCGAGGAATCACAGGCAAAAGCATCAGCGGATCAAACCCAGACGTTTCCTGCAAGATCACCCAAATCCGCTGAATGTGTTCAACCGTTTTCTGATCGGTGGAGGAAACTGGGGGAGGCGTGACAGCAAACCCCAATCGTTGACTGACCGTATAAGTAAAGCTGCGAAAGGCATTGTTGCCCACTGTATCTAATCCCCGGACAATCACATCTACTAGCTGCGATCGAATTAAGTCGCCCCGTGGAGAGAACAGATAATCAACGCTCTGGTCAAGCACTTTACCCAAATCATAATCATTGCTGTCACGAGCATTTCTCAGCAGATTTTCTAGACGATTCCAGCGGAAGCTCTCGTCCTTAAACAGCAAATCGCGCAGGGAAGCCCGTAGTTCGGGTGCAGGATCGGTCAGCAGTCGCTTGGCAACGTAAGGATAAGCTTTGCTCAAAACCTTGAACTCTGGATCGACGTTAATGGCAATCCCTTCTAGCGTCACGAGCGATCGAATGATTAAGGCAAAAAACGCTGGCACTTGAAAGGGATAATCGTACATCAAGCCCGACAAATTATCTGTAATCGTCTTGATGTTGATTTCTGCAACAGTCGCACCGAGCGCATCATTAAACACAAACGCCAATGCTGGAATAATCGGCGTGAGATCGGTGTCAGCATCTAAGAAACCGAGATTGACATAATCATTCGCCAGCCCTTCAAAGTCGCGATTGACCAAATGAACCACTGCCTCAATCAATCCGTAGCGTTGAGCCGGAGTCACCTCACTCATCATGCCAAAGTCGAGATAAGCTAATTTACCGTCTGGGGTTGCTAGCAAATTACCAGGGTGAGGATCGGCGTGGAAAAAGCCATTTTCCAAAAGTTGCCGCAGGGAACACTGAACTCCAACAGAAATCAGATAGCTCGCATCAATTCCCTGTTCACGAATCGCATCTAGCTGCGTCAGCTTGGTGCCCGTGATCCATTCCATCGTCAACACCCGCCGCCCGGTATATTGCCAATAAATCCGAGGAACGTAGATTTCAGGAATTTTGCCATACAGTTCAGCAAACCGCTCGGCGTTGCGTCCTTCTTGGCTATAGTCCAACTCTTCAAAAATGCGGGCGGCAAATTCATCAATGATGGCAACTAAGTCACTGCGAATTTGCTTGACGTTTTTCATTAAAAAGGCGGAAATTTTACGCAAGATGTACATATCCAGCGCAATGCTTTGAGCCAATCCAGGACGCTGCACTTTAACGGCAACGTCTTCACCCGTTTTCAACTTACCTTTATAGACTTGACCCAAAGAAGCGGCAGCGATCGGGCTTTCGGTTAATTCAGCATAAATTTCATGAGGTGGAAAGCCCAGTTCTTCTTGAATGAACTGGTAGGCAAGGGCATTATCAAACGCCGGAAGTTGGTCTTGCAGGCGGGTTAACTCATCTAGATAGGTCGGCGGCACCAAATCAGGACGGGTAGAAAGCGCCTGCCCAACCTTAATAAAGGCGGGACCTAGCCGAGTTAAAATTTCTCTTAGCCAAATTGCCTGTTTGCGCTGCTGAGCTTCACTGGGTGCTTTACGATTCCACCACCAAACAAACCCGTAGCTGAGAAATGGTAGAAAGATCTGAAAGATTCGCTTGAGAACCTGCAACGGACGTTGAGAGTAAACTGCGGCGATCGCCTCGGCATCATATCGAAGCGCATCGACATCCGGCAGCGGCGGCTCAGCAGGTTTGAGCATCCCTTCTGGCAATGGTTCTTCAGTGAAAACCAACGGCTCAGCCGAATTTTCAGACGTTTGCAGCGAAGGAGAATAGGTCACAGGTCTTTTAGCTCAAGTGAGAGGGCAGTCAACGGTGCAGAGCGGGGAAGCTTGACGGTTTAGCGAGAATGCTAGCCTTTATGTAACGCATTGTAACAAGCGGAGCGCAACAATGCAGTCGAAACTGGCAATTTTTACTGTTTTTGCTGATCGGCTGTCTTTGCTGATAGTTAGAACTTGCCTCCTAGAGTATTTGCAATTAGTGACTGCGATCGCCAGCATGTCTTTATGGTCATAGCTGCTATTTTACGGAGGCTATTTAAAAGCCCTCCATCACCCTACCCGGTTAGTGAAAGGGTTTGCCGTAGTCAAAAGAAGGATTTTCGCAACGCTCAGCCAAAGACACCAAGGATTTTCTGCATTGCCCATCGCCAACCCCCAGCACCCAACGCCTGACCCCTGACACCCGACCCCTAACACCTTTACTCCACCGCCTCACCGCCCACAACCACATTCCGCACTCGCAAGCTAGGACCGCCACAGCCTACGGGCAAACCGCTTTGTCCGCCCTTGCCACAGCCACCCGACTCATCCCAAAAAAAGTCATCCCCGATCGCTTCAATATTTGCCAGGGTTTTGAAGGCATTTCCCGACAGGGTGACATCGCGCACCGGCTCAGCAAGTTTGCCATTGCGAATCATCCACGCTTCGCCCGCCGCAAAGGTAAACATTTCGCCATTGGTCATACCATCGATCCAGTTGCAGGCATACACGCCCTCTTGAATGCCATCAAACAAGTCTGCAACGGGAGTTTTGCCCGGTTCAATCCAGGTATTCGTCATCCGAACGATCGGCGGATAGTGGTAGTTTAAGCAGCGAGCATTGCCAGTTGGAGCCTCTCCTAGCTTGCCTGCCGTCTCGCGAGAATGCAGCCGCCCAACCAATACTCCATCTTTGATCAATTGCGTCGTAGTGGCGGGAGTGCCTTCGTCGTCGTAAGCATAGCTGCCGCGATGTCCTTCTGGAGCAGCCCCATCAAAAATTTGCAGGTCTTTTGACCCAAACCGCCGACCTAGACTCATTGTTTCCAGCAAATCGGGGTTTTCGTATGCCATATCGGCTTCAGAGAGATGCCCAAACGATTCGTGAACAAACAAACCTGTCAAAATTGGATCTATCACCACAGTGTAGGTATTGCCTTTGACGGGAGGCAACGCCAGAGAATTGACCGCCCGCTGAGCAGCACTTCGCACTTGAGTATCCAATCCGCCCAAATCTTCGTAGGCTTTTCGAGAACCTGTGGTTTCGCGCCCAGTCTGCACGCGATCGCCATTCCGAGCCGTCGCCGCATAGCGCATTTCCATATCCACCCACGATTGTTCCAGCATGGTGCCATCGGAGGTTGCCAAAATAATTCGTTGGGCGCTGTCGCCATAGCGGACTGAAACAGTGGCAATTTGAGGACTTACACTCCGCAAAATTTCGCCATAGTGCTGACACAGATTTTTTTTCTGTACTAGGGGAATCTGCCGGGGATCGCTGCCTGTTAACGGAAAAATGCAACTATCTTGGATAGGGCTGACGGGTGCCAGCAGGGTTTCGTCATCGCCGACTAATCGAGCAGCAGCGATCGCTTCTTCTACTTGTTCTTCGAGTGTGGCAAGTCGATTAAAACTCGCAAACCCCCAGCCTCCTTTGTGGCAAGCCCTCACATGACCCCCAATAGAAATCCCTTCACTCAAGGTTTCAATCTTATTGCCCCGCAGCAAAATGTCGGTTCCTTCTGCGGCTTCTAGGCGAATCGCCAAATAATCCACATGGGAACGATACCGAGCGATTAAATCAGCTAATAAATCTTTTGCGTTGGCGGGTAAAGTAGCCATAACGAATATTTATACCAAGCAACATCCTACGTCCATTCTCTAATTAAATGAGACGAGTAGCTTAATTGAGACGAGTAGCCCGTCAATTTTAATCTTTGGGTATGAAAGGTTTTTGAATTTCAAACGAGACGGGAGGGCGCACAGATGGCTTTTTGGGGATTGCAGACGAAACTGACGGATTGGTCTGAGCCTGAGTTGGAGCGATCGGTTTAAATGGAGACTCTGGCGCTTTTTCATCTAAATGAAGTGGCATTGAGATTTTGCTGTAGTTAGAGGCGATCGCCAATAGTGCCCCGCCCATCAAAAAAATCGGCATCGGCAATGATGCCGGCTGCACCCACTGCCAAAACTCTATTGCTCCAAACAGCAAGATAAAACTGGTTAGCCAAAGCTGCATCGATCAATCTAGCCCAAGTTGTATTGGTCTAACTACACCGCAGGATAACGGATTTTTGACAATTTGGGGCGATCGCTAGGCAAAATTTGATTACTGCTCCCCTCCACCTCGCTAAACTAATTGGGAACAGATTTGATTTTTGTGGGTAGATGGACTCGACACAACTGATGCTTGAACCCGTTTCGGCAGAGACACAGCAGCGCATCCAAGAACTACGGCAAATGCTGCAAAATGCTAGCTATGCCTACTATATTTTGGATGCTCCCATCCTTGAAGATGCAGTTTACGACACGCTGTATCACGAATTGATCGCGCTGGAAACTCAGTATCCATCCCTAATTACGCCCGACAGTCCGACGCAGCGGGTAGGAGAACGCCCAGCCAGCCAGTTTGTCTCTGTGCGCCATAACATTCCTCTCTACAGCCTGGAAAATGCTTTTGGCAATGGCGATTTAGCAAAGTGGCAAGATCGGTGGCGGCGAGTTGCACCAGATATCGCAGATTTTGAATATGTCTGCGAACTTAAAATTGACGGTTCCGCCTTAGCGCTCACCTACGAAAATGGCGTATTGATGCGAGGAGTGACTCGCGGCGATGGGATCGCGGGTGAAGATATTACTCAAAATGTGAAAGCAATTCGCTCGATTCCGCTGAGGCTCAACTTAGAAAATCCGCCAGTCGTAGTGGAAGTGCGCGGTGAAGCTTTTTTGCCCCTCGAATCGTTTGCCCAAATTAACCAAGAGCGATCGCAGGCAGGAGAAGCTTTGTTTGCTAATCCTCGGAACGCGGCGGCGGGCACATTACGCCAATTGGATTCCAAAATTGTGGCGAAACGGAAATTAGACTTTTTTGCCTACACGTTGCATTTGGGGGATGGCGAGGGGCAAGGGGCGAGGGGCGAGGGAGAAATTTTCTCGACTCCTGACTCCCAATTCCCGACTCCTTCTACTCAATGGGATGTTTTGCAAACTTTGAAGCAACTGGGCTTGCGGGTGAATCCGGAGGGGGCGCTTTGCTCAAGCCTAGTGGAGGTAATTGCATTCTGCGATCGCTGGTCGATTGAGCGCCGAACTCTGCCCTACATGACCGATGGCGTGGTGGTGAAGCTAAACTCCCTAGCACTGCAAACTCAGTTGGGATTTACTCAAAAGTTTCCCCGCTGGGCGATCGCGCTCAAATATCCGGCAGAGGAAGCGCCGACGGTGGTAGAAAACATTAGTGTAAATGTGGGGCGAACTGGAGCCGTCACGCCGCTGGCAGAAATGCGCCCGGTGCTGTTGGCGGGAACCACTGTGGCACGGGCAACCCTGCACAATCGCGATCGCGTTGCCGAACTGGATATTCGCGTGGGGGATACGGTGATCATTCGCAAAGCCGGGGAAATCATCCCGGAAGTGGTGCGGGTGCTGTATGAACTGCGTCCGGCTGGCACTGAACCGTTTCAGATGCCGACGCAGTGCCCGGAGTGCTGTCAACCTTTAGTTAAGCCAGAAACCGAAGCCGTGACCCGCTGTATCAATGCCTCCTGTCCGGCGATCGTTCGGGGAGCCGTGGAGCATTGGGCAAGCCGCGATGCGATGGATATCAACGGACTCGGCGAAAAGTCGGTACTGCAATTTGTGGAGACGGACTTGGTGAAATCTGTGGCTGATTTGTATGACATCACCATCGAGCAACTGATGACGTTGGAGCGCATGGGGCAAAAATCGGCAGAAAAATTGGTCAGCGCGATCGCCGATTCCAAACAGCAGCCTTGGTCACGAGTGCTTTACGGTTTAGGCATTCGCCATGTGGGCAGCGTTAACGCCCAAGTGCTGACCCAGCAGTTTACCAGCGTAGAAGCTTTGTCTCAAGCCACCGTAGACGCGATCGCCTGCGTTTATGGCATCGGCACCGAAATCGCCCAATCGGTTCATCAATGGTTTCAAAACCCCGCCAACCAAGATCTCATTCAGCGCCTCCAAACCGCTGGCTTAGAATTTCACTCAACACTCAAAACTCAAAACTCAAAACTTCCCCAACTTTTCTCTGGCAAAACCTTCGTCATCACTGGCACCTTGCCCACCCTCAAACGCGATGAAGCAAAAGCCTTAGTTCAAAGTGCAGGCGGCAAAGTCACGGAATCGGTGAGCAAAAAAACGAGTTATGTCGTCGTGGGTGAAGAAGCAGGCTCCAAACTGAAGAAAGCTGAATCCCTCGGCATCACATTGCTTTCAGAAGCAGACCTGCTAGCGCTGCTCAATGCGTGATGCGGCGGGTGATGGGGCTGAAGACGGTAGCTGTTTTTTACCGAGTGGACTGCGACCGGATAAGCTTTGAAAGTAGAATCCGCCCACCGCAAACAAGAACAGGATGTAAGCGATCGCCTGCACCCAATAGAGCCGCTGAGTATAGCCAAACAACGCGCTGAGAATTGCCCCAGGAAAGCGATCGTCTGGCAACACTTGTCCTAGATCCCACACTTTGGGTCCCAAAATGCAAGAATGCACCTTAGCAAAGCGCTCGTAGTAAAAACACATCGACTCGGTCGCGCGACTTTGGCTAGCCAGGGTATTGATCACCGTATCAAAGTGACCGAGTGCTGTCACCACCAGACCTGCTATCACCAACAACAGCAAAATTCCCATTGCTTTAAAGAACAAGCGCAAATTCAGCTTAATCCCCCATTTAAACAACAGCATTCCAATGGCGGCGGCAGCCCCCAATCCGGCTAAGGCTCCCAGCGCAGGCAGAAACCCTTGCTCAAACTTTGCCAGGACAAAAACTACTGTCTCAAAGCCTTCTCGCAACACGGCAATAAAGATCAGCCAGAAGACTCCTAAAGCACCTCCCTGTTTCAAGGCGCTAGAAACTGATCCTTCCACTTGGCTTTTCATCGATCGCGCTTGTTGGGTCATCCACACCAGCATCCAGCTTAAGAAACTGACTGCAATTAGGCTGAAGACCCCTTCTAGCAAAGGTTCTGCTACTGGGCTGGCGGCTCCAAGCACTTTAATCAGCCAGCCAAACAAGAACCCAATCAATGCGCTGACTGCAATTCCGACCAGCACACCCAGATAAACCCAGCGGTTGAGTCGAGTTTGCTTTGCTTTTTTAAGGCAGGCAAGCACAATCCCAACCACCAGCGCTGCTTCAACGCCTTCTCGTAAAGTGATCACAAAGGTAGGCAAAACAGAACTAAAATCCACGACATCCTTTTTTTGGCGATAGATGCTTACAGCATCATTTGGCGATCGAAGCTTGCATTACAGGGGCACTGCTCATTTCAATCTGCTTTACTTTTGCAGCAACCTGATCTGCCGTCAGCACTGGGGTTACAGGGGGAACAGGAGAGGTCCACGCTTTCCGTAATCCCATAAAGGACGTGACGATTTGATCGTTTGCTTTTGGATCGGCTTTTTTAACTTGATCGGCAATGCTTTTGTAAACCGTATCTTGAGCGTAGGCAACAAAGCCACGGGAGTCTTGATATTCAATCGGGGCGCTAATTTTGCCATTGGATATCGCCGCTGTATATTCAGCCGTTGCCGTTTCTAGCAAGCCATTAATCACTTGCAGCGAGAAGTTGGCAGATTGACGTTGAGTTTCGGGTAAAGTCGCGATCGCCTGATCAATCGCCTTCATTGCCTGGTCATACAGAGTCTTGAGTTGAGGATCATTAGGCTTCGACTTCACCAGATCTTGCAACTGGGTGAGCACCCCTTTAAAGTCTTCAACCTTGCGCTCTTGAAATTGCTCTTCTAAATCCACATAAATTTCTTCAACTGGGTGCCCAATGTGGGGTTCTGCCTGATCGGGTTTTTTCAATGCCAGCAATTCACCCGCGACTAGCATGTGTCCTTTCATCAAGGCTAGCTTTGTCATGTAGTCCACGTCTTTTGCTTCACCCGTTAACACCACTTCTTCAATGGTGACTTGATTTTGGATCTGGTCAAATTGCACTTGACTAATCACTTTCTTGCTAACCAAATCTTCGATGCTGCCATAGGGGCGACTCGCTTGAATTTTGTTGGAGAGTGCAGGAACGCCCAACGCCGCTTCTAGTTTGTCAAGTTCAGACAAAATGGCACTATTAATGTTGATCTTGGGTTTTCCCATCGCCATTGACTCACCCGGCGACATGGCAACGGGCGAAGAGGGAGCCGTTGTTTGATTCGAGGCGGGAGGACTGCACGCTTTAATTCCAATCACGATCGCGCCAATCGACAGCGCCAAAAAGGCATGTCGAATCAAGCGATGAAAAATTCCCATTGCCATGGCTCCTGATAAATTCATAAATGCTCTCGATCAAGCTGGCTTGGTAAAGTCACACAGGAGGCGGCGCTCTAAGAAAGCTTGTCAAAGTAATAGGACTTACGCACCTGCCCCCTAAATCCCCCAATACTGGGGGACTTTGATCTCTAGCTCCCCCAGTATTGGGGGTTGGGGGGCAAATTTCGGTTGATTTGCGTAAGTCTTGAGTAAGTAAACTCGATCGTCACACTTTTGACTACTGATGTCAATAAATTTGCAAATGATTTTCAACTATTTTCTGGAATCACCTCAAACATTCCCATACAGCCTGCTTCAGCGATCGCGTCTTGGTGGGGGTGAAACATATATTTGCCAGGGTACGGATAGGCAAACTCTAAAATGTGCCGCTCCGCCGTGCCCATGGTAATCACATCCGCTTCGTGAGTTGGTTTTAGCACCATCCCGGTTGGATAAACCCGAAAGAAGTTGGCATGAATATGAAAAGTCAGCGCCGGATCAAATTCAACCATGTTTAGCAAATATAGGCGCACCAGTTGGTTTTGATAGATCGGAATGGGATGACGCATGTAGTAGTGAGGTAAGCCATTAAAGGCATACAGATCATTACGCTGCTTGTCGTTGATATCGTAAGCATTCATCACTAGCACAATCTCGGCGGCGGGTGGGCGACCTTCCTTTGGGTCAATGATCAACATGCCGTGTAGCCCCTTGCCAATATGGCGGCTGACCGGGGCAATATGGCAGTGATAAAGATGCAAACCATAGGGCACCGCATCAAATTCGTAGATAAAGGCTTTGCCATTGCTGACGGGGCGCACCCCATCCATATCGCTGGAATGGATGCCGTGGAAGTGCATGGTATGGGCATGACCAGCCTGGTTGAGAAACAGAACGCGAATGCGATCGCCCTCCCGTGCGCGCAAAGTGGGTCCGGGCACCCGTCCGTTATAGTTCCAAGTGATATATGAAACCGCGCTGTTTAACTGCAACGGCATAGTGCCTGCAACAATCCGAAACTCGCGAATCGTGCGCCCATTTTCTTGCTTAACGGTGCCATAGTCAAAGTCGCGTAGTGCCTGCATCGGGTTCACCCCGTTGCCATAAGTGGGCGTGTCAGTCGGCAATGGCGGCACTCGCACCTGTTGACGCGATAGCGAAAGCGCTGACTTGTCAGTTCGCTGATTGAGCCAGTGATAGCTACCGGCGATTCCCGCTACAGCCACACCGCCAACCCCAGCCTGCAAAAGCCGCCGTCGCCCCCAAAACTTACCGCCGTCAGAATTTTTGAATGAAGGCATTGCAGATAATCATCACATTTTGCATTTAGAGTTATCTCCCTCTTTAAAGTTTATTGCAAAATATTCTCATGTGCTAACTGTGATTCTCAGTTGAGAGTAAAAATCGGCGTTGCTGAATTTGGGGATGATTTTGTAGGGGCAATCCCTTGTTAGTTACAGCGTTTAATTTGTCCTAACTCAAGTACTTACGGCTGTACCATCATTTAGCAACGCCTAAAAGTCTATTGATTTTGCCGAATGGTTTGAATGCTATCAAAAGCGAGATGGAGATTCACTATCACGGAATCGGCTAAGTTTGAATCGAGAGTTTGCAAGTAAAAATGTAGGCGATCGCCATCACCGCCCGTCAACACCACAGCGCTGGTTGGATAGGTTTGTCGCCAATCGACAATAAAGGATTGCAGTCCGGCAATCAGAGTGTGCAAAATGCCACTGGCGATCGCGGTTTCGGTGGTCAGCGCCCAACGGGTGAAGAATGACGAGGGGCGAATGGCGAATGACGAGTGAAGATCGGGGAGGGCGGCGGTGCCTTGAGACAGGGCTTGGAATTGCAGCATTAGTCCGGGGAGGATGGCTCCGCCGATTAGCCGATCGCCATTGGCTCCGGTGAAGGTGAGGGCGGTTCCGGCATCAATCACAAGAACAGGACTACCCACGGTTTGGATGGCACCCCACAGCGCCAAGGCGCGATCGATGCCAAAGGTTGAGTACATCGCTTGAATCGGCACCTGTTCTAGACTGATAAAGTGAGCGTGAGGCTGGGCTTGCCAAAACTGATTTTGAGAGGGCACAACGGAGGCAATCCAAAGTTCGCGTTGCAATTGGGTTTGATTCTGGTTGACATGGGGCGTATGCCAGGTTTTTTGTAGGCGATCGCCGCTAAACTCTGCCCAGTGCAGCCGAGAATTACCAATCACCAGCGCTGTCCAGCAATCAGCCATGCTAAAAATCCAGAAACGATAAGCTAGAGTGATAGATCACTTCACCTAACAAAATTTTACAAAACTCAAATCCCCATTCAAGATAAGAGATAGACAACTTTTTATTTTAAGTACTTACTAAGAGAGGTTGATCATGGTAGCACTTCGAGAAAAAGCATCCACCCGGCTGACCATGCAAACCGTTGAGATTGCCGCTGATACGACGGCACTGCGATCGCTCGATTGGGATCGCGATCGGTTTGATATTGAATTTGCCCTAGAAAACGGCACGACTTATAACTCTTTTCTGATTCGTGGCGATAAGGTGGCACTGGTGGACACCTCTCACGAAAAATTCCGTCAACTTTATTTAGATACTCTGACTGGCTTGATCGATCCTGCCGACATCGATTATCTCGTCATTAGCCATACTGAACCCGATCACAGCGGCTTAGTCAAAGATGTCTTGCAACTCAACCCGAACATCATCGTCGTGGGTGCCAAAGTTGCCATGCAGTTTTTGGATGATTTAATCCATTTTCCCTTCCAGCGAAAACTGGTCAAAAGCGGAGAGCGACTGGATTTAGGCAATGGACACGAACTGGAATTTGTCTCTGCGCCCAACCTGCATTGGCCCGATACCATCCTCACCTACGATCACAAAACGCAGACCCTCTTCACCTGCGATGTATTTGGGATGCACTACTGCGACGACCAAACCTACGACGAAGACTTAGCGCTACTCAACGCCGACTACAAAACCTATTACGACTGCCTCATGGGTCCCAATGCCCGTTCCGTGTTGGCGGCGCTAAAGCGGATGGCGGATTTGCCAGCGATCGCCCAAATTGCGACTGGGCATGGTCCGTTGCTGCAACACCACGTTGAGGATTTAGTCGGGCGCTACCGCACTTGGAGTCAGGCGCAAGCCAAGGCTGCCACTACAGTCGCATTTTTCTATGTCTCTGAGTACGGCTGTAGCGATCGCTTGGTTCATGCGATCGCCCAAGGGGTTGCCAAAACAGGCGTGGTAGTTGAACTAATTGATTTATTGGAAGCCGATCCGCAGGAAGTGCGAGAATTGGTCGATATTGCCGCCGGAATTGTGATTGGAATGCCGCCGCAATCAGGAACTTACGCGACCCAAACTCAGGCGTTGCTTAGCACGATTTTGGCTGCGACCCACCCCAAACAAGCTTTTGGTCTATTTGAATCCGGCGGTGGCGATGACGAATCGGTGTATCCATTGCGGAACAAGCTGCAAGGAATTGGTGTTATCGAGGCATTTCCGCCTATCTTGATCAAGGAAACGCCCACAGAAGCGATCTATCAACTGTGTGAAGAAGCCGGAACAGACTTGGGGCAATGGTTGACGCGCGATCGCAGCATCAAGCAAATGAAATCTCTGGATAACGACCTGGATAAAGCCTTGGGACGGCTCAGTGGCGGGCTTTACATCATCACCGCAAAGAAAGGTGAAGCCTCCAGCGCCATGCTAGCCTCTTGGGTTGCCCAAGCTAGTCTAGAACCCGTTGGCATCACCATTGCCGTGGCAAAAGATCGGGCGATCGAGTCCTTTATGCACGTGGGCGATCGCTTTGTGCTTAACATTCTCGAAGAAGGTAACTATCAACCTTTAACGAAGCATTTCTTGAAGCGCTTTCCGCCCGGTGGCGATCGCTTTGCTGGCATCAAAATCTATCCCGCCTCCAACGGTTGCCCCATCCTGGCAGATTCCTTGGCATATCTAGAATGCGAGGTGATTAGCCGGATGGAAGGCAGCGATCACTGGATCGTTTACAGCAGTGTGGACATGGGGCGGGTTTCTAAAGCCGATGGATTGACCGCCGTTCATCACCGCAAAGTGGGCAATCACTACTAAGTTCGGCTGCTTTGAGCGGGTCGTGTTCTAGACTTGTGGATCGAACTTAGATGTCTAAGCCAAATTCGTAGCGGTTGATGAATAGGGGGTAGTGTTTCAAAGATGTTGCTGAAGCGTCTAGACACCTGACCAACTGGGACTTCTACAGACCCCAACAACATGTCTAGAACACTACCGGGTTCCTTTAAACAGCAAGATTGGCAAAATGATCTCGTTAAAGTGTAGGTTTTCTGTGACGGTCAAGTCCATGTGAGATGATGGAAAAATATGCTTTTTGCTCAGTAATAAATTACTCAGAAGATTATGGCTCGAATTCAATTCGCTAAGGGTATGGACGAAGACGTAATTCCCGACGTTCGTTTGACTCGTTCTCGCGATGGCAGCAATGGGACTGCAACGTTTTATTTTGAGAATCCTAAAGCTCTCAGTCCTCAAAATACTGAAGCAGTTACAGGAATGTATCTGATTGATGAAGAAGGCGAACTCACTACTAGAGAAGTGAAAGCTAAGTTTATTAATGGTCAGCCCGCAGCGATTGAGGCGCTTTACGTAATTAAATCGGAGGCAGAATGGGAGCGCTTTCTGCGATTTATGGATCGATTTGCGGATAAAAACGGGCTGGACTTAACTAAATCTGACTCCGAATCTGAATCTGAATAATGAGCAAGGGCGATCGCACAGGTTATAAAAGCTTTTGCCGTCGCCTCACCGCTAACATTGCCGTGCGATCGTTTCTATGAGCTTAACTCCTCATCCTGATACTGTTCTGATTCCGCTCCATTGTGCGGTCATTACTGTGAGCGATACGCGGACACCCGAAAGCGATCGCAGTGGTCAGTTGATTCAGCAGCTATTGGTCGAAGCCGCTCATCAGGTCACGGCTTACATGATCATTCAAGATGAGCCTGCCCAAATCGAGCAGCAATTACACCTGTTAGCAAAACGATCCGATGTGGATGTGATCATTCTGAATGGAGGCACGGGAATTGCCCCACGGGATGCCACCTACGATGTAGTCGAGCGGTTACTGGAAAAGACGCTTCCTGGATTTGGAGAGATATTTCGCTGGCTCAGCTACGCAGAAATTGGGTCACGGGCGATCGCATCACGAGCGATCGCGGGTGTTTTCCAGGAAACCCTAATATTTTCCTTGCCCGGTTCAAGTAATGCTGTTTCGTTGGCAATGGAAAAGCTGATTTTGCCAGAAATTCGACATTTGGTGAGTCAACTGAGAACAGGAACTAGCTAAAGTCCATTGACCAGAACATATTAAAAAGTCAGGTCTCTTAACAAGACTTGACTTTTTAATCACTAACTATTGAACCGCTTAAGGAGTGAAACTAACGCGATCGTTGAACACTGGCTTGCTTACTCGTAGTCGGTTGATTGGGGCGTGCCAAGATAATTCTCTCTAGAGCAGAAACCGCACCTGAATACTGAGGATCTTGCAAGGTTGCTAGCAACTTAGGATTAGATGACAACGTTTGTTTGTCCGCTTCGGTCAGGTCAATCTTGATATCAGGAGTAATCCCTTTATGGCTGATGTCAGTGCCTTTGGGCGTGTAATAATGAGCGATGGTCACTGCTAGCCCTGACCCATCTGCAAGGTTGTGAACCGACTGCACCAAAGCCTTCCCAAAAGTCTGGCTGCCCACAACCGTCGCGCGACCGTTATCTTTCAAAGCACCCGTCAAAATTTCGCTAGAGCTTGCAGAATTGCCATCTACCAGCACAACCAGTGGCAACTTGGTTAACGCGGTTTGATTAGCAGAAACCTCCTCATTCTTGCCACGGCGATCGACCGTGCGAACGATCGCGCCTTCTCCCATCCACATCCGGCTGATTTCGATGCTGGACTGCAATAAACCACCTGGATTACCGCGCAGATCTAACACAAATCCATCTGCCTTTTGAGTCTGCAAGTCTTTAATGGCGCGCCTCATTTGGTCGGCTGCATGGGAACTAAATTCGTTTAAACGAATATAACCAATATTGCTTTTGCCTTCTTGCTTTAGAGAATATCGTACCGTTGCCAACTCAATCCGAGCGCGAGTAATGGACACAACAAAAGGCTGTCCTTGATCCCGACGAATTTCCAGGCTAACTTTTGTGCCAACATCGCCACGAATCAAATTGGAGGCGTTCTCTACCGTCATGCCCTTCGTTAGTTTGCCGTTGATCGACACAATGCGATCGCCCGACTTAAGACCCGCTTTAAGGGCGGGCGAATTTTCAATCGGCTCTACTACCATCAATGCTTTTGTTTGTTCAGCAACTTCTAGGCGAATACCAATCCCAGAAAGCTCTCCAGAGGTTTGATTAGTTAATGCCTCATACTGCTTTGGATTCATGAAGCGAGTATAGGGATCATTCAGCTTTTCTAGCTCCCTGCGGAGTGCCGTGTAAGCCTGATCACGGGAACTATAATTTTTGTCTAAAAGGCGCTGTCGAACCTGTTGCCAATCAACTCGGTTAAATGTGTCGTCAACGTATTCACGATTAACAATTTGCCACGCTTCGTCCAGAACTGCTTTAGGACTATCCTGCAAAGCTGCTCGTACACGACCCAGCCCAGGACCAAACAAGGATACTGCGGCAGTAGCTACAACTGCTCCTCCGCAAAGCGCCAACTTTGAGAGTGAAACGTGCTTCAAGGTTCGGTTCATTAGAATAACTCAGAGAGCTAATGGATTAATTTTCTAGGGTACAGGTGAGCTATATGCGTCAATAAAGCAAGCAGCCTTAAAACGCATGAGATCTACTACAGATGCAAACTTATGTTAACGGGAAAACCTTACGGAACTTATGCACAGTCTGGATTCCAAGACCACAATAGCGAAGTCAGTGGCTTTAGATCGATCCAAAAGATGACAGTTCTTAAATTGTCTTACCCGATTAAATGCATCTAGCAGGTCAGGTGAAGCTCAAAAACTAATTATAGTCTTTGCGCTAATGTAACTGAAATCGTCTGATTCGACTAGGTTTAAACCGTAAATTTTGCTGAAGATTTTATATTTTTTTGTCTATCTGATCGAATACAAGCAGGCAAAATTCAATTACATTGAACGAGAAAGTCATCAGGATTTCGCAGAAGGTTCAAAGATGGAGATCTTTAAGCAAAAAAACAGTTCACAATGGCTGAAATCAGTGACGCTAAGCACGATCGCCCTAGCTGCACTAGTTGGAGTGATTTTGATGCAGCGATCGCAGCTTGATCAGCCATCCCAATGGGCAGAAAACCCTAAACAGGCTGAAGAGCAAGAAACTCTAAAATTAAAGCTGCTAAGCCGCACTCCGACCTTTGGGTTTGATAATGTGGTGTCAGACTGGGTATTTCTCAACTTTTTGCAATACTACGGCGATGATGACGCACGCAAAAAAACAGGATATTCCCTCAGTCCTGTTTACTTTGACATTGTGACCCGCCTTGACCCCCGGTTTACTGATGTTTATATGTTTATTTCTAGCGCGGTGTCTTATCAATTGGGTAAGCCCGATCTTGCCATTGATCTAATGAAACGTGGCACAGAGGCTCTCTCTCCAAAAGCAAATCCAAAAGCGTTTCAGGTCTGGCGTTTTATGGGGTTGGATCAACTGCTGTTGCAAGGAGATATTCCCGGCTCCATCCACTCCCATGAGATGGCAGCCCAGTGGGTAAAAGGAACACCGGATGAGGATCTTGCGCCGCTTTTTCAGGGAACGGCAAATTTTTTGCGGAATGATCCCAATAGTCTGCCGGTGCGAGTTTTTTCGTGGGGATCGATTTATGAACAGGCGCGAATGGTTGGAGATCAGCCAACCCAAGACCGGGCAAAACAGGCGATCGCAGAGCTAGGCGGCAAGATTTTTGAAAAGGATGGACAAACAGTGATTCAGCCTCCTGTCAGCAAGCCGCCGAAAAAAGCGCCAACGCAGTAAAGAGGAGCGTTTTATTCCGGCACGATCGCGACTTTAATCACCTTGCGATCGCGCATCTCTTCAAACACTTGCCCTAGATTGCTGAGGGGCTGTTCACCGCTGAGTAGCAGTTCAAACGGTATGGCACGACTCGCTAATAGATTCAAAGCAGCCCCCACATATTGAGGCGTGTTGTGAAAAACGCCTTTGAGGGTGAGTTCACTGTAGTGAAGTTGATCTGTGTTTACGCTGATGGTGGTGTCGCGGGGGCAACCACCAAATAGGTTGACCGTGGCACCCGGACGGGCGCAGGCGATCGCCATTTCCCACACAGCAGGAACTCCCGTTGCTTCGATTACCACATCGGCTCCCCAGCCATCGGTCAGGTCTTTGACCAAAGCTGGCACATCTTCAACCTGCTTGTAGTTAAAGGTTTTGATTGCACCCAGTTTTTTGCCGACTTGCAAACGTGAGTCATTGCCGCCAAACAGAAAAACTTCGGTGAAGGGCGAGGGGCAAGGGGCAAGAGGCGAGGGGGCAATCCAGTCGCCTCGCCCGGACGATAGCGCGGCAACGAACATGAGACCGATCGCGCCATCCCCCAAAATTACGACGCGATCGCCGGGTTTTACATGCGATCGGGCGGCTCCGTGCAGCACACAGGCGAGCGGCTCGGTCATGGATGCCAAGTCATAGGGCAAGTCATCTGGAATAGGCAGCAGATTATGCTGCACGATCGCGGCGGGAATTTTGAGATACTCCGCAAAGGTGCCGTTGTTAAATAGCAAATTTTGGCACAGGGAATATTCGTGCTTTTGGCAAAAAAAGCAGGTCATACAGGGAGCAGAGTTATTGGCAACCACACGAGTTCCACTTTTCCAGCCCTCTACGCCTGTGCCCAACGCCACAATTTCTCCCGCTGCCTCATGCCCAAACGGGGTCGGCGGCTTCAGCATTTTGGCATGACCGCCTCTGCGCCACACTTTCAAATCGGTGCCGCAAGTGGTCGCCGCTTTCACCCGAATCACGACTTCTCCAGCAGCAGGGGTTGGGTCTGCAACCTGCTCCAGCCGTAAGTCTTCTTTGCCATACAGTAAGGCAGCTAACACAGGGCGATCGCTCCAATTCAACCACCCAACAATCTTACTAGCAGTCCGTCTGCTTTGATTTAATGGCTAGGGAATGATTGAGGTTGTTTTTTGAGAGTTAAACCTTCAAAAAATTCTTAACAGAACACGAGTCTACAGCCCTGCAAACCACTCATAGCCAAAATCTTCCCAATAGCCCAGTTTCGATGGCAGTTGACTCAGCAGCGTCACCCGTGTCACCCACTTGGATTGTTTATAGCCCAGCTTGATTGGGGCTGCCAATCTCAGCGGTGCGCCGTTTTCGATGGGCAATTGCTGACCATTTTTTTGATACGCCAACATCGTTTGGGGATGGATTGTAGAAGCAAGATCCCAGCTTTCGTAGTAGCCATCCGCAGACTCAAAATAGGCGTAGCGCACCGTGGATTTAGGTTGAGCGCGGCGCACGAGTTCACGCAAACTCACCCCGCCCCACTGGACGATCGCCGCCCAGCCTTCCACGCACACATGCCGAATCACCATTGAGGTCAGGGGCATTGATTGGATTTCTGCCAGACTTAGGCTCAGAGGTTGTGCCACATCGCCATCCACTATTAAGCGAAAGCTGGCGCGATCGAGGTTCGGTGTTGTATCAAACGTGTTAATCAGCAGAGCTTCTGGCTCAATTGCGCTGACTGGAAACTCTGGCACCAATGCTTGTGGGTTGAGCAGCAATTCTTCCACCCGTTGGTTGAGCGGATCAATCGTGGCTCCAACTCGTTCGGCGATCGAGGTAGACGCGCAACTGCCCAGCAGCAAACCCATGCCTGATAATCCAGAAAGCTGTAGCAATCTCCGACGGGTCAGCACTGGGCGAGGGGGTTGAATAATTGGCATAGCAGTAGCCCTAGAGAATGAAAGATTAACGGACAAAGATCGAGCGGATCAGGCGCATACTGCCAACCCTAAACGCTAGCAAGGAATGGATCAGCGTGAACCCAAGCACAATCGGCACGGTGATAAAGTGAACGGTGCGTAGGGTTTGCCAACTGCCAAACAGACTTGCCAGCCAAGGAAGTTGAGCGGGTTTATACATTGCCAGCCCACTGGCGATCGCCAGCAGCAGGATTGGAATAACCGCCGTATATACGATCCGATGCCATGCGTAGGTTTTACGCTTGGCGTTTTGTGACACTTGCAGCGCCTTCAAATCACTGCTAGACACATAGCGCTGCTGCCAGCGACGAGATATAAGAATGAATAGCCCATACGCCAGCAGGTTGAGCGAATACACCCACATAAAGGTAAAGTGCCAATCTCGCCCCCCTGCCAACCAGCCGCCCAGCAGCAACCCTTTGGGAAAATGCCATCCCGCTCGTCCGCCAAACACTGGATTAGCGTTGTAAATTTGCAAGCCGCTGCTCATCATCACCAACAGGCTGATAATGTTGACCCAGTGAAAGGCTTTCGCAAAGATTGCCTGTTTGGGTACAACCGCTTTTTTCGGTAATTTGGCAGGCTGGGAAATTGTCATGGATAATCTCTACTTGCCTAAGCTAGCGTAGCCGAATGTTGCATTAAATTTGCGGCACCAAATCGCCACGCTAGAGAAATTTTCTGGCTTCACCGTTTGAGGAATCGCGTAGCGTTGAGCGCCGGAAACCTTTTGCAGTTTTGCCACCGACACATAATCTTTTTCTTTAATGCCACTGATGGGAGGTTGCCCCGTGCGATACAAAATCACATATAGATCGGGACCCGCATCAGTCTTAAAGGTTTGGTCAAATGCCAGATAGGATTTACCACCTTCGTTAACTAGCATGACGGTTCCCTGAGTGGGATGCTCGGCTTTGACGAACTTGCTCGATCGCATTGCCATCGTTCCTGGCTTCATCATGCTGCCTTCTGGCTTCATAGCGGGAGCATTTTGAGAACGAACAGATTGATACTCTGCAACTGTGACAACCGTAGTGATTGCAATCAGAGAAATTAGGCTAAAAAAGCGTTGCAATTTCATAATCAAACTCCTTAAATAATTGATCTACTTGAATATCTGAACTATTTACAAAGGCGCGGCGGGAAACAGAGGTGCTAGCCAAAGCTGCACTTGCACATCCCATCCCAGCAAAATAGCGATCGCGGTTGCTGCGACCAATCCGCCACCAAGCCGCTGGAGTGCCGCACTGTAGGGACGCAACTTCAGCAGCGATCGCGTCACCAATCTCGTTGTCACGATCGAAGCATCGCCTACCCCTCTTTCCCTCAAGGTCCGATGGTGATGACTAGCAGCTTGTAAATGCTGATGATGACCAAATATAGGAGCGATCGCGCTGGCAAAATGGGCATCACACGCACTAACCCAGTGATGCCTTGGATTGTACTTGCTATGGTACGGAGGATAGTAGAGCAGTTGAATCGGCTTACCAATTTGGTCACAAAACTCCACCATCCGCTTGAGAAATTGGGTAGAACACCACTGCTTTCCGGTCCATTATCCACTTTGAATTCAATCACATCCTTGCGATCGCTCTCTGAGAAATTATTCAGCAGTATAGAGATCTGGGATCGGTAAGAGGATGACAAACTCTGCCCCTTGTCCCGGTTCTGAAATTACCTCAATCCTACCCTGGTGCTTCTCAACGATTTGATAGCAAATAGAGAGACCTAAACCAGTTCCTTTGCCCACAGCTTTAGTTGTGAAGAAAGGATCAAAGAGCTTAGCTTTAATTTCTGGTGAAATACCTAAACCGTTGTCTTGAATTGCAACTCGAATCGTGCCTGCATCAACCTGCTCAGTTTGAATTCTAATTTGTGGTGAAAAGTTGGGGGCTGCTTTCTTGACCTCATGTAAGGCATCAATTGCATTCGCCAAAATGTTCATAAATACTTGATTCAGTTGCGCTGGATAGCAGTATACAAGCGCCAAATCTCCGTACTGCTTAATCACCTGAACCTCACGAGTTAGCCGATTGTTTAGAATGAGTAGCGTGTTGTCTAACCCTTCATGAATATCGACGGGCTTCATTTCTGCTTCATCTAGGCGAGAAAAATTCCGTAAAGACAGGACAATTTGCCGAATTCGCTCTGCTCCCATCTGCATTGAGGATATTAGTTTGGGCACATCCTCTATTAAAAAATCTAGGTCGATCGCCTCAATTTCCTCTTGAACGGGTAGAACTGGTTGTGGATAGTGCTGACGATAACTTTGAATTAACTGTAGTAAGTCGTGGATGTAGGTATCAGTGTGTTTAAGATTGCCATAAATGAAGTTAACTGGATTATTAATCTCATGGGCAATGCCAGAAACTAGTTGACCTAAACTCGACATTTTCTCGCTTTGAATGAGTTGAGTTTGTGTTTGTTTAATTTCATTTAACGCCTCAGTCAAGGCTTGTGTTCGTTCCACTACTCGCTGCTCTAAAGTCTGCCGAGCGAGTTCAAGTTCATGGGTATATTCTCCAACCCATTCCACTAATTGATTTAACGAAGTAGCAAGGGAGCCAACCTCATCCAATGTAGTAATGGAGCTTCGTAAATTAAAGTTGGATTCACTAACGACTGCTCTTGCAACTTGATTTAGCGCTTGAAGCGGTTTGACAATGGCTTGCGAGGTTGCTATTGCCAACAGTACAGCGATCGCAACTGATAGCAGCATACTCCCCACAATAATTTTCAACCGCAGACTCTCTGCATCCCTTAGCCCATTCGTAGCTTGAGCCTGTTGTACTTCAGCGACCTGTTTTAACCGGGCTAAATTTTCTGAGAGGCGATCGAATTCAACATTAATTACTAAATATTTTTTTTCGGTAAGAGCGGTCAGAAGTTGGCGTTGAGCGGATGGAACATCTGTTGCTTGTAGATTTGCAGGATTAAGTTGCTGCCATAGAGTTTTAGTGGATGCTGCATAAGCTACAGTATTTGCTCTGTAACGCTTCAGCAACTGCTTTGAAGCTTGAGTATCTGCTGCGAGACTGGTTGGGTAAGTTTCGATAAATTGATCAAACTCTGTCAGCAGATTATTAATCTGATTGACACCACCTAAAAATTTAGTTTTTTCGTAGTCAAACCAGATAGATTCACCCAGCACTGCAACCAGTCGTTGCGGATGTGCTCTGACACTTCCTACAGCATTTTCTATCTGACTCAGAAGTTGATGCTGTTGATTCGTAATTGCCTGCTGTTTTTGAGCTTTACCGTGATGATAATCTCCAATGACCAACCCCACAGTTGTTCCTAAAACAGCAACGCTAACGGACAATGTGTAGCCAAACCCAATTTTTTTAGCAATACTCCAATTTCGAGTGGTGTGATTTAGCCAGCCGGCAACTCGGCTAAGACGGTGTTGCCGCTTGAATGCCTTCGGCACATCTGTAACAGCATCACCTTCGGCTGATCGGGCAGAAATTTCAACGTTGAAAGGCAGCATAAAACACGATCGCTCGTTGAAGTATTGTAGAATTAGCCATTGAATTAAGCCTATGGTATGAGGATGATTAGTAGACAATAGGGGCAATTAGTGGAAATCTGCTATGAGACAAAATCTCCCTGTCCAATGGCTTTATAAACTTCACGAACAGTGTTGTAGTTTGCATCATCTACTGTTACCATTTTGGCTCCTTCAAACTTCTTACCATCCGCAGAAGAAATCGCTTGCAACACCTGATCCTGGTTTTGAATCAATCGCTCTTGAATTTGAGCCACAAATGCGGGGTCCAATTTACTGCTTGCTACAAACGGGTCAGAGGGCAGAGTCGGACCTTTGGCGATGATGGGTAGAGCGCTGGTAGAAGTCTCCTGGTCTTTCAAAAACCTGTCGTATCGCGCGACTGATCCACCCCAAGCATCGACCTTACCGTCTTTCAGTGCAGCCAATCCCTTTTTACCCATCAACTGAATCTTGACATCTGTTTTTGGATCTAGCTTGGCATCAATCAGCAGCTTGGTCGGACCTAGATGACCACTGGTTGAACCAACCTCCCACATTGCGATCGTTTTACCCTTCAAATCTGTGACTGACTTAATCTGGCTGTCCGCTCTCGTCACAATAACTGAATAGTATTTCTGGCGTTGGATTGCCACAACCGGAACCGCCGCTGTCCGCGCGCGCATCACAACGTATTCTGATGGACCAGTGAACACTAAATCAACTTGATCCAGTTGAAGTGCCGAGGCAGCAGCAATATAGCTCTCGACTGGGAAAAACTCAACCTTTGTCTCCAAAATTTTCTCTAGAACCGTTCGCAAGGCTCCATACTCTTTTTCTAAGTCTTCTGAGCCTTTAGCATCAGATACAGCAAACCGCAGCTTTTTAGGCTGGCGATCTGTTTCTGTCTGAGGTTGTTTCGTTGAGTTGTTGGTTGCAGCAGTACAGCCTGCAACAAATAATGAAGTACTCAACAGGAAATAACGCCGTTTCATAGTTTTGACCTTTGGTTACTCTTAATAAAGTGCCCCAGCGATCAAAGTTCTAACCACAATTTTCGCAACTTAATTCAGCCTTAACCTTGACAGAGCAACTGCTTCAGCTTCCGGGGACGAGTATTTCGTGGGGACTCCACAGCTAATCGCCATCATCGATGGCGATTAGCTGATGACGGTGCATTGACCAAGGCATCTTAGCGATCGCCCCTTGCCCCTGAGTCAGCGTCGAGTCCGGGCAATCGTTCTGGTTGACGATGACAGCGATAGGTCTGAAACTTCAGACTGGTCGCAAGTGGTAACTGAACAGTTTTTCAACGGCTATAACGAAGCAAATTCGATTTACGACAGGCTCTAGGATATGGACTATAAACCTGGAGATGTCCTGGCTAAATTTTCCTTTTTCTAATTTGACAGGCTCAAAACGGCGACCCGCTTTGGTACTGCTAAATACAGGTGATGATGACATTGTGCTGGCTCGAATCGCCAGTCAACCTCAGCAGACTAAATTTGATGTTGACCTCAAAGAATGGCTTGCCGCAGGGCTAGACCTGCCGTCAATCGTGAGACTTGATAAGCTGGCAACTCTGTAAAAGAGCTTAATAGAACGTCTATTCGGACGGCTGACCGCAGAGGATTGGGTTCTCGTGCAAGCGATTATTCGACAACTTCGGAGCCTCTACCTGGAAGAATGATTTTGGAGGAATGGGGGCGATCTCGCTTGCAAAAGGGGCGATCGCTATTCCGTGACTAATTCTCCTAAACGCCTGAGAATACTCAGCACGGTGTAGAGTTCATTGCCTTGACGATTCAGCGAAAATTCATCTGACAGTATGTATTGAGGAACGTTCCTTTTGAGTAATTTAATGAACGCAAAGTGACTCCCATTGGTGACAAATCCAAAAATTGGCTTGTCGATGGTTGGGCTACTCATCATATAAAACAAAGCTTGAGGCATTGCCTTCAGCAGACTAAAGTCTTTGTTTTTTGCCTCAATCACTGTCACCCAAAGTTGCTGCCGAACGATCAATATATCAACTCTGCCGTTAATCACTTCACCCTCATCCTCAGCAAAAATCTTGACCTCTACTTCTGCCCGTGGATAAAAAGGATAGTGGAAAAATCTAGCAAAAAATAACAGCGGTGAAAGAACCGCCATTTTAATAATCTCTTCATGGAGTGGATACTTCTCTAGCGACAGGAAGTCGGCTTTGACCTGATCCAACCATTGCTTTTCAGCCTCGGTCACAGAGGGTAAATTTTCTTGCCACTCCAAGAAAAGTGCTGGATCGAAAACTCGCTGGAGTTTAAATTTTTCTTCCACCTCAAACAAACTGAGGCTGCTAGCTTGAATGGCTTGTACCATGAGTTTTGCATAACGCTGCCGGGATGGTGTTACTGTAGCAAACCGAATGGGCGATCGCTCTTACGAAAGGTGCGATCGCTCTTTTACAACTCATCTGCCCTTTAGTCTAAACTTCAGTCATTCTGCTGGAGCCTATTTTCGCCAGCATATTAGGCTATCTCTTGTTTACGCAAATACCCGGAGTCTCATGTTGCTTGGAACACTCGTATTATTAGCAGGAGTCGCAATCGGGTGAGTGATTAACGGCAATCTTTCGTATTTGTCAGCTCGAAGTTTAGTTTAGGTTGTGATAATGATCACAGAGGTAAATGATCGCGATCGCTTGCCCCGTCTAATTCCAAAGACATACTTATGAAGACTCAACTTTTAAAGCCGAGTCATCAACAGGGAACACACGACTAGCCGGCAGATTTCTTACGAAACTGTCGGTTTTTTGTTGGAATTTTGTAGATCTCTTGCATAAATACAAACGCAGCCCACCCTACAGGAAGCAAGCTATATCCCCCAACCCTTCGTCTGCAAGATTTGGGTGAGGGCAAAGATTCGCGCAAGAGGTCTAGTGACGCAACGCCCTCTCCTGTGGACAAGGGCAGCAAAACCGCTAAAAGCTCCTCTCGAACAGGAGAGGGATTTGGAGTGAAGTTGATTATTCTGAATCCAATTCTTCAGAAACGATTTCGTTTAGAGGAGAATGGTGAACCATGACCGAATAAAACTGAACCTTTGATAGATTAAACGTTTTACCAGCCAAATTGCGTTGGGGCGATCGGTTCAATATCGGGATCATTGCCGCCGATTTGGTTGGTTCGCAAAACCCATAGAGTGGCACCTTGATCTAGGAACTGCTTTGCGATCGCCTCACTGGCAACGCGCGGCAATAGAGTTCGCCAGCTTCGCAAACCCACCGATATTCCTTGAAAAAAGTCTTCCTCCGGGCTAATCCCCAAGTTGAATTCATTATTAGACCAATCAGCCCGCGCAGCACCAAACGGCAGCAGTTTTCGCCGCATTCCTTCCGTCAGTTTTATCAGGTGCTCAAACCGCTCTGCCTCACCGGGGTCGTCTTGCAGTTCTTCCACAAATTTAGGATCAGATTCGATCGCATTACGAACTCGCTTAAGTGCCGCATACAATGCCTGATTAGAATCCTGACAGCAATTGTGAGCCGGTCCCACATAGGTGCCGCCCGTGCCATCGCCAATTCGGTATCGTGCAATCATCACTTCAAGCTCATAAAGCAGCACATTTAGCACAGAATATTTCTTGCCATAGACATCGAATGCGCCTGTAAACGACTCCAATTTGATCAGCACATCGCACACGGGACGGTTGCCCAGCCAGCCTATCTGGCGATCGCCCATAAATCGATTCCACGCAAATCGTCCAGCGATAATGCCGTCAATGTTATGGGTGTAAACCTGATGGTATTGAATGTCAAACTTTAATTCATCCGCCAGCGGCTCTCGAATCACCGTCGCTATCCCATAAGAAGAATGTCCAAAGAAAATGGGAGTTCTTGCGGCGGGTTCTCGGTTTTTGCCACCAATGCCCCCGTACACATGCAGAACAAGGGCGCGATCGCCTTCATTCCAAAATTGTGAAGCAGGAGATAGAGGTTCCAGACTTCGGGTTAACTCCTGCGGAGACGCTACGCGAACAGGTTTCAGGGTGTGGTCAGGTATTGCATCCTCTGTTCCCTGTTGCCTGTTCCCTGTTTCCTCCTCCCCTACCAACATTACGGATTTAATTTGTCCCTTTTCACCTTTGACTTGCCATGCTTGTTTTTTGAGGTAACGCCAAGATTCTTGTTTGCCGATGATGACTTTATCTGGCAAGAGACGGAAAAGGGCGCGGGGTGCGATCGCCTGCACGACAAACATTCCATTGGCATCTTTCGCGCCATAGATGTACCATCCCGTCTCATTCAGCGACATTCTTTCAATATCGCGAGTTGTGGATGGATAGCTGCCATATTTGGACAAAACAACTTGGGGAAAGGAAACGATTTCTTCAACGCCGTCAAATTGCTGAGTGGCGCGATCGTAGTGAGCCACCCGAAATAGTCGAGAGGTTTGAATTGCAGGAGCAGCAGGGATCGGCGTTGAAGCTGCGTTGGTGATTGTTAAGGTTTCTACTGCTGTCTGAGATTGAAGTTCGGCAACCTGAAGAATTTTGACTAAACCATAATAGCGCCCAGTGATTTGCAATGGTTCTCGGTTAATCCGCAGCCCATAAGCAGGGTGATGCTCTTGACTATGATCTGCGGATTGCACGTCTACAAAGTCGGTCAACGCTACGATTACATCATCGTTGGGTCGTGCGCCTGCCAGCGATTCTAATGGATCAACCTGCTGCCAATGATTAAGGCGATTGGGGTGAATTACGCCTTGCCGCTGGCTATCTTCGGCTTCTTGGCTAAAATGCACGGCTTTGGTTGTTGTCTTCACAAATCGCTGAGTTGCGGCATCGCTGCTCCAGCAGAGGGGAATCACTTTTCCGATCAAATGCTGATATTCCATTGGAGCGTGATGCACTTCAAACCAGACTCCTCGCAGGCTGTAACGCTCTTGAGGAGTGGGAAGAATTAATCGTCCCATCCAGGGCGCGATCGCCTGGTATAAATCAGGATCAACTGTTTGATCCAGTGGGTAAAACTCTGGTCGATTAAAAGCAGCTTGCTGATATAAATCGTAGTGACTAGGCGTGGTTGCCCTAGCCGCCGACACCACCGCCGAAGTTCCCTGGAGAATGCCAGAAATCACTTCCACTGTTTGCTGTAGATGCGTTCGTCCGTCTGGCAGTCGCGCTTCTGCCCCATAGGGACCCTTGGCGGCATTGTGCCCCACAGGTCCGAGTGAAATAAAACTAATTTTGCCCCGTGCCTTTGCCCGATTCCAGTAAGACAAAAACAGCAACTTCCAACGGCGCGGAAAGATCACTGGACCCTGTTTCTCGACCAAATCATTGTCGCCAACGATGTGATAGAGATGCTCCACAGCCAGCAGATTATGATTACCGCTAATCACTCCTGCCAAAGACACCAAATCGATTGGGGCTGCTAGTGCCCGTTTCACATAAGGAGCCGCTCCCGCAGCCATTTGTCCACCGCCGCTGTAGCCCAAAATTGTGATGGGGATGCCACATCCTCGCCAATAGCCATGATGAATCAGGCTATCGTAAATCATTTGGGCAGTTGCCTGGTTGTAGATCGGTCCATAGCGCTGATCGGCTGCTACGCCTACAATCAACGTGTTACGAATGTTGATTGTGACTCCAATTAAGAGACCAAAAATGCCCCCGGAAGCGGTCATTTGATAATGGTCAGCTTTGCGCCAGAGAAAGGATAGCCAGCGATCTTCAGTCAGGGGCTTGTTAAGGACGCTGTAAGGCATCAGACCGCGAATTAGAGCAATGTCATCGGGTAAAGCAGCGGCTAACTCATTCAAAAAAATCTCCACTTCGGGCAAATATTGGGAATGAGATTGACAGATCCCATCCAGATAAATCACATATTTGCGGATGTCAGTATTTTCAGGAATTGGCTCTTCTAACGTGCCGGGGTAGCTTGCGGTATCTAAGTCATCGTCATACCAGCCTGCCCACCAACCCAATGCTTCCAAGGGAATCAGCAATCCGGCAAACATTAGGGTGATGAATAGGATGAAAATAATTTGTAAGGAAAAGTTCCAGGTTGCGGCTAAGCCCGCTAGGGTTAGGGTGATTGCTAGCCAAACGCCCTGAATCACGGTACTGAACCCTATCACCAAAGAGAGGACGAGGGTAAAGAAACCTAGCCCAATCCAGCGAGAGATTTTACGGTTGCTCACGATCGCCGCCCCTGTGCAATGATCCGCTCTAGATCTTTTAAGTCAGTCACCAGCGGCACTCCTGCTACTGAGTTGCGAATCCATTTTCCGATATTGGCAACGGGTCGCCCTACCGTTCGTTGCAATAGTTGCAGCACTGCCCAGCCCAATACGCCGCACCAAAATCCTTGCCACAAATCTAAGCCGAGTGTGGCTCGAATGCCGACCAAGAATGCAAGAAAGCTCCAAATGGAAAGGATGATAGAGATGGGCACCCCCAGATAGGGCAGCGCAATAAAGATGCTAAAGACTTTGGGCGCAAAGGAGACGGCAAGCGTAATCAGGAGTTGGGCGAAGGGGGCAGGGGTGTTAAAAAAGAGTTTGAGCACAATCCAGGTGCTACCTGCCCAAAACAAAAAGCCGAAGACGACCAAAATCGACGCGATCGCCAAGCTCAGCACAAACCGCAGCGGTTTCACTCGGTTGACAAACAGCACAATTCCTTGAGCGATCGCTTCAGATAAGCCAGCTAACAGCAGCACTCCTAGGGATATGAGTCCACCAGAAGGCGATTGTACCAATTGCCGATACGTTTCTGGATTTAACGAAATCGCCCCCACCCCAATATCCCAGAGGTTCATGACACTATGCTCCTGAGTCAATAGCTATGCTGGATCAATGATTACCCGAAATGACCCGGAAAACCAGCCTTTTGAGTTTTGTGATCCCTTTCTTCAATTGTCCCGTCGCCAGCCCACAGGGGTCTACTCGCCTAAAAATCGCTGTAAGATATATCCTCTTCCTTTTCCCTTTTCCCTTTCCCCTTTCCCCTTTCCCCTGAACCCTCCCAACCGTGAGCTACTACCGTCAACAGTCAAATGCGTTTTCTGCCGCTTATCTTCACGATTTGACGGGCGAGATTTTGGCGTGCCCTTACTTTGCAGTGAATAATCTCAACCGCGATTTTGTGGGCACCAAGGGATTTTCGATCGCGTTTCAGAGATCGCAGCTTGCCGAAGTAGAACGCCAGTTTCCGTTTTTCAGTTCTTACCTGAATCTAGCGCTTGAGCCAAGCTGCAATGCGTTTTACCTAAATCCGCTCTTACTTAACGAAGGCTCCCGCGTTGATCCGCATATCGATCGCTCCTTGCGCTCCTATTGCAAAACCATTGATCCGCCTGCGATCGTCAGTGTGCTGTATGTGCAGGTGCCGGACGCGCTTCAGGGCGGTGAACTGGTGCTGCGAAACCATCGGCAGCAAGTGGGGCAGATTAAGCCGCAGCTTAGTATGCTTCTATGGTTTCAAGGCGACTTAACTCATTCGGTGAATGCTGTGAAAACGCCTGGAAGTCGTCTCAGTCTGGTGTGTGAGCAATATAACCTGGTAGATGCAGAACTAGAGGACATTCCACCATTTGCGATCGAGTCGAGAGTGTTGAAACCGAAGCATCACCGCCCTAAATAGCAGAAGAGTGCGAAGTGCGGTTGATTGGTAATGAAATTGAGCCTCTGCAATGTGATAGGTTGCATCATGGAAGGGTAGTACTGTTGCTGAAGATGCTGAAAGCCATTCTGTTTGATTTTAATGGTGTGATCATCAACGATGAGGCAATTCACAACAAGCTGATTGATCAGTTGTTGATTGAAGAAAATTTGCGACCCAAACGGGGAGAACTGCGCCAAATTTGCTTAGGACGCAGCGATCGCGCTTGCCTCACAGACCTATTTGCCAGCCGCAGCAGAATTTTGTCTGATGCAGACCTAGATAGACTCATCAGCCGCAAATCCGCTGCCTATCAGCAAGAACTCATCAATTTAGAAAAACTGCCGATCTATGTAGGCTTGCCCGACATTTTGTTCAACATTCACGCAGCACAACTCAAAGTTGCGATGGTCACTGGTGCGCTGAGATCGGAAGTCGCAACAGTTTTGGCACGGGCTGAATTGACTGACGAGTTTCCGGTGATTGTCTCCGGTGATGAACCCATTCCGAGCAAGCCAGAACCCGATGGCTATCTCTTAGCTGTAAAGCGGTTGAATGAAGTCTATCCAGCGCTCAATTTAGCGCCTGCGAATTGCTTGGCGATCGAAGATACGTTTGCTGGGATCACAGCCGCCAAAAAAGCAGGCATTCCAGTCGTTGGGGTTGCCAACACTTACCCGTTTCATATGCTGCAACGCTGTGCCAATTGGACGGTGGATTACCTCTCCGATTTGGAGCTAGACCGGGTTCGCCAAACCTACGATCTCGTTGCGGCTTAAACCTCTTCTCTGCTAGTCGATGATAAAATGGCTAAGCTTAGAGTCCATGTTTGGGGAGTTAGCTCAGTTGGTAGAGCGCTGCGATCGCACCGCAGAGGTCATCGGTTCGACTCCGTTACTCTCCATTTTTCATATTTTTTTATACTTCAGGTTAATAAAACACGCAATCTTAACAGCGGTTCAGCATGACCTTCAGTACTTGTATACGGGATGAAGCAATCTAACAGTTAGCACTTTTCCTGAAGGACTGTTATTGTTGTATGTATTTGTGATTTTTTCACAGATTTGCCATTTAAGGTGAGGCAAAAGCCATGCTTATTGAGTTTAGTGTCGGCAACTATAGATCTTTTAAGGAGAAGGTCACTTTTAGCATGGTGGCTGCAAATGTTGTTGCAAAAGATAAAAAGCTTGACGATAGCAATACTTTTGCAATAGATGATGATTTGAGGCTACTCAAGAGTGCTGCAATATATGGAGCAAATGCTAGCGGTAAAAGCAATCTTGCCAAAGCATTAAGCTTTATGAAATGGTTTATGGTTAATTCCTCAAAAGAAACCCAGAGTATAGATGAAATTGATGTTGAACCTTTCAGACTAAGCACAGAAACCGAGGGGGAGCCATCCTGCTTTGAGTTGGTATTTTTAATGGATGGTCGAAAGTATAGATATGGGTTTAAGGCAAACCAAGAGCGCATCATCTCGGAGTGGTTATTTTATGTTCCAAAACTAAGAGAAACGAAACTGTTTGAGCGTGAACTCGATAGCATTAAAACATCTAAGAATTATAAGGCTGACGGAATTCAACAAAAAACGAGAGCTAACGCGCTTTTTTTGTCTGTCTCTGCTCAATTTAACGTTGAGATTGCAGAAAGAATTTTAGAGTGGATTACTAATAACCTAAATATTATTTCTGGGCTAAACGATCATGCCTATTTGGACTATACAGTCAGTTGTTTAATAAATAACGAAACCAAAAATGAGATTCTTCAGTTGGTTAGAACGCTTGATTTAGGTATTGGTGAAATTCAAGTTGAACAAAAAGATTTTACAATCGATTCCTTACCTGGTGATATGCCAGACGAACTCAAAAAACTAATTGTTAAAGTTGGCAGAGGTAAAGCAACTTCAATTAGTACAATGCATAGAAAGTTTGATAAAGATGGCAACTATAAATCACTGGAAGAATTTGATCTAGATAGTCACGAATCTGAGGGCACACGCAAAGTTTTTGCTTTAGCTGGACCATTAATGAATACGCTTAAGCAAGGCGAAATTTTGATTGTTGACGAGCTTGATGCAAGCCTTCACCCTCTAATTAGTCTTGCAATTGTTGAATTATTTAATTCAAATGAGATGAATCCTAAAAATTCCCAGTTAATATTCATGACTCATGATACTAATCTACTCAGTAATAAGCTTTTTCGTAGAGATCAAATATGGTTTACGGAGAAAAATAAATATGGTGCAACAGACTTATATTCTCTAGCTGAGTACAACGTACGCAATGATGCTTCATTTGAGAGTGACTACATAAAGGGTCGATATGGTGCAGTTCCATATATTGGAAATCTAACTCATTTAGTAGATTCTCATGCCTAAGAATACAAGAAACACTAGAGGTTATTCACTCAGAAAGGTTGATGTTAGAGAAGTTAAGCAAAGGTTTCTCATTGTATGCGAGGGGAAGAAAACCGAGCCGAACTACTTCAGAGGATTTCGTGTACCTAAAGATGTAATGGAGATACAAGGTTTAGGAGAAAACCCAAGTAAGCTAGTTCAGAGTGCTAAAATCTTTAAAGAGCAGGGAGACTATGATCAAGTTTGGTGTGTATTTGACCGTGATTCTTGGACTGAGGAAGATTTCAATAATGCTATCCATAGCGCTGAAAGTTATGACTTTAAAATAGCCTATTCAAATGAAGCTTTTGAATTATGGTATGTTTTGCATTTTGACTTTCTTAACTCTGGAATTCCTAGAAAGGATTATCGTGTAAAACTGACATCTCTGCTGGGTAAAAAGTATGAAAAAAATAGTTTAACTATTTATAATGACTTGATTGAAAAACAGATTGTTGCCATCAAGAATGCTGAAAAACTTCTTCAGCAGTACGAGCCTCAAAAGCCAGTAACAGATAATCCATCAACAACAGTCCATCTGCTTGTGCAAGAACTGAACAAATTTATTGTCTGAATGAACAGTTACATGAATATTTCAGCAGCAAATTGAATTTGAGGAATATCATCTAACCTTGAAAAAACTTCTTTGATAGATTGAACGACATGCCTCCTGCATAGACTGGTAAGTTAAAGGAGCTTCTTAAGAACGTGAGGCTCAGCGATCGCCATGCAGCAGTCAGACACTCCAGATTCCTCGATGCAGTCGCTTCAGCGGGTGCTGAAAAGTTTGAGGGCTTACCGTTGGTTATCGCTGGGCGCATTCTTTAGCCTGCTGCTGTTGACGGCGGCGAATGCGGTGACTCCGCAACTGTTTCGCTGGGGGATTGACCAGGGAATTGCCAAACAAGATCTGCAAATTGTGTTGTACAGCGCGGGGGCAATGGTGGTGACCGCGATCGCCCGTGGCGTGTTCAACTTTGGGCAAAGCTTTTGGGCAGAAGCCGCTTCTCAAGGGGTTGCCTATGATTTGCGAAACCGGATTTTTAGCAAAATTCAAACCCTCAGCTTTAGCTATCACGATCAGGCGCAAACGTCGCAACTGCTAACCCGTGTGACCAGCGACATTGAGCAAATTCGCACGTTTCTTGGCACCAGCCTGATTCAGGTGCTTAGCTCGGTGGTGACGCTGGTGACGATCGCGGTGATTTTGCTAGTGATGAACTGGCAGCTAGCCTTGATTACGCTGACGGTTGTGCCCATGTCTGGCTGGCTATTAGCCCGATTCCTAACGCGCAATGGCAACCTGTTTCGCCAAGTGCAGGAACAATTAAGCGACCTGAATGCCATTTTGCAGGAGAACTTGCTGGGGGTGCGCGTGGTGAAGGCGTTTGTGCGGGAGTCTACCGAGGCACAGCGCTATACGGCGTTGAATGAGTCGCTGGTGACGGCGAATATGAAAACTATTCGAGCGATCCACAATACGTTTCCGGTGATTTTTTTGCTGAGCAATTTGGTCACGCTGGTCGTGTTTGGCTATGGCGGGGCACAGGTGATTGGCGGCAAGTTTTCGATTGGCGAACTGGTGGCGTTTAACTCCTATTTGCTGGTGATTTTGCAGCCGATTTTGCTGATTGGCTTTGCGGCACCCGCGATCGCTCAGGCGGCGGCATCTGCGGAACGGGTCTATGAAGTGGTGGATGCCAAGGTGGAAATTCGCGATCGCCCCGGTGCGGTGCCGTTTGAAATCTGTAGCGGCAGAATCACCTTTGAAAATGTGTCGTTTCGCTATCCGGGAGCGACGACTGAAACGCTTAAGGGCGTGTCATTTGAAACGAAACCGAAGGAATTAATCGCCGTGTTGGGCATGACGGCTTCGGGCAAAAGCACGATCATGAACCTAATTCCGCGCTTTTATGATGTGACCACGGGAGCCGTGCGGATTGATGGGCGGGATGTGCGAGATCTGACCCTGGCAAGCTTGCGATCGCACATTGGCATTGTCTTTCAAGAAACCACGCTGTTTTCTGGGACGCTACGGGAAAACATTGCCTACGCCAAGCCCAACGCCACCCTAGAGCAAGTAATTGAGGCGGCAACCACCGCACAAATTCACGACTTTATTGCCGCATTGCCCGATGGCTATGAAACCATTGTGGGAGAGCGCGGCGTGGGCTTATCGGGGGGACAAAAGCAGCGGGTGGCGATCGCCCGAACCCTGCTGACCGACTACAGCATTCTGATTTTGGATGACAGCACCTCGGCGGTAGATGCCCAGACCGCATCCCAAATTCAGACGGCACTGGATGACCTGATGCGCCGCCGCGCCTGCGTTACCTTTGTCGTTGCCCAACGCATCAGCACCGTGCAAAACGCCGATCGCATTTTTCTGATGGACAAAGGGCAATTGATGGCACAAGGCACTCACGAGGAGTTAATGCAAACTAGCCCGCTCTACGGCGCAATTTTGGAATCACAGGTAGCGCGATTCCCGCAGAGATCGTTTCACGAATCGCCCGTCAAGCAAGCCATTTGATCAAACGTAGACCAGTCGAAAGCAGGCAAGAGTAGAGGCATAGGTTTGTAATTCCACTGTGCAGCGCTTACCCTCTGTGGCAGTATGATGGAAGGTAAAAACAGTCTCCCTGGTGCAATGAACGAAGCCCTCCTCACCATTTTTCAGCAAGCTTATCGAGATCTTGATCTGTTTCCCCTGATCGAGCCAGAGGAGATTGAGAGCTTTCGGGTGGACTATGGGCGCGAGGTGCTGGTGAGGCTGAGGCAGGAAGTGAATGCTTCCGTTAAGGATCAAAAATTTGTATTTGCCGGACATCGCGGCTGTGGTAAATCGACTTTGCTGAAGCGGTTTGCGATAGAAATGCAGCCCCAACACTTTGTCGTGTTTTTCTCCATTGCCGATTTGATTGAGCCATCGGCAGTCACCCATCGAAATATTTTGTATGCGATCGCCCTACAACTTTTGAGCGCTGCCACTCAACAAAACATCCCGATTGCAGAGGATATTAAAGAAAGCTTGTTGGGCTGGATGACCACGACTCACAAGCAAAAAGAGGAGAAAACCACCAAATCTGAGATCGGATTGGGACTGGACAAGTTGCTTCAGATGGCAACCCTCAAGTTTCAAAAAGAGCAGGCGTTTCGGGATGAAATTGAGCGGGTATATGAAAAGAGGGTCGCAGATTTAGTCGGCAAAGCGGATCGGATTGCGGCGGCGATTCAAACTACCACCAAAAAGCCCGTGTTAGTCGTGATTGATGACCTCGACAAGCTGGATTTGGATCTGGTCGAGTCACTCTATCTCAACAACATTAAAGTGTTGTTTTCACCTGGATTCCGAATTGTGTTTACGATTCCGATCTCGGCAACCCAAGAGCCAAAGGTGATGGGAGCATTGACTTCAGAAGGCATTGTCCGCCCCTCGTTGTTTCCGGTATCTAAGTTTTACGCCAAGCCAGACTGTCGTAATCCTCAAGCAGAGGCGATCGCCAAAACTGTGCAACTCTTTCTATTGGTCTTAGATAAACGCATTCCCGCAGACCAGATTGAACCAGAAACCGCCCGTAAAATGGTGCTGAAGAGTGGCGGTGTGATGCGCGAACTGGTGCGAATTGGGCGAGAATGCTGCACCGAATGTATGGTGCAACTGGAGCTAGAACCCGATCGCACCGATCTAAAAATCAACGATCAGATTTTGACGGTGGCGCTGCGGAATCTCCGCAATGACTTTGCTCGCCAGATTGGCACAAAACTGTTTCCTGCTCTGGTGCAGGTTTACGAGACGCTGAATAATGAAGAGACAGACAGCGATGCCTTTGTGAAATTGCTGCATGGTCTGATGGTGCTGGAGTATCAGAATGATGCTTTGTGGTACGACGTGCATCCGATTGTGGTGGATTTGCTGCGACAGAAGGCGCTGATTCAGTAAAAGCCATGCCCCAGCCTGCCATCACTGACCCCTCAGAACTCGCCACTGCAAATCAGCGCAGCTTGCGGCGGTTGGTGCTGTCGGTGCAGGCAGGTTTACACAAACTGAATCTGCTGATTGCCATCTGTGATAATCCCCTGTATCGGGATGAACTGATTCGCACCTATGAGGCAGAACTGACCGCAAACGGCATTGCCTGTTACCAGACCCGGTTGGATCGCCAACAGCCCAGCCTCAAGCAAAGCCTGCTGGATTGGCAGGCACAGACTCCTGATTGGCACGAAGCCTCAACGCTGGTGACGGTGCGCGGCGGCGATGAATTGCTAGCAGTTCGCTTGCAGCAGCCCAAATCTGCCCAGGAACGGTTTTTCTTTTCGGTGCAGTGGACGCGGGAAGCTCTGCTAGACTTTCAGTTTCCGATTGTGCTGTGGGTAACAGAGGCAGTGGCACAGGGTTTAGCGCAGCAGGCTCCCGATTTTTGGAGTTGGCGCGGCGGCGTATTTGAGTTTGCCAATCCAATGGCGTGGCAGATACCCAATCAATTACAGGGGGTTGAACCCCAACCAGAACCCACCGATCAAGCCGAACCCTTGGCAGACCCGATTGAACTGGAACAGCAAATCGCCGCCCTGCAAGCCGAAGATGCCGGTTCACCGCTATTAGACAGTTTGTATCAGAGTTTGGGCGAGACGTATTATCAGCGCCTAGAGCGAGGCATTACGGTCGATCGCCCCCAAGAAGAGGCAAAGGCGATCGCCGCCTTTGAAGCCGCTATTGTCCGCCGGGAAGTCCTGACTGACCCAACGCCCTTAGCTACCAGCCTGGGTTACTTGGCAGCGTTGTACCGATCCCAAGGACGCTATGGGGACGCAGAACCGTTGTATCAGCGATCGCTCCAGATTCGTGAGCAGCAGTTAGGGGCAGACCATCCCGATACCGCCACCAGTCTGAATAATTTGGCAGAGTTGTACCGATCCCAAGGACGCTATGGGGAGGCAGAACCGTTGTATCAGCGATCGCTCCAGATTGACCAACAGGTTTACGGTGAAGATCATCCCGAAATCGCTACTGATCTGAATAATTTGGCAGCGTTGTATGAGTCCCAAGGACGCTATGGGGAGGCAGAACCGTTATATCAGCGATCGCTCCAGATATATGAGCAGCAGTTAGGGGCAGAGCATCCCACTACCGCCACCAGTCTGAATAATTTGGCAGGGTTGTACAAGTCCCAAGGACGCTATGGGGAGGCAGAACCGTTGTATCTGCGATCGCTCCAGATTATTGAGCAGCAGTTAGGGGCAGACCATCCCACTACCGCCACCAGTCTGAATAATTTGGCAGCGTTGTACCGCTCCCAAGGACGCTATGGGGAAGCAGAACCGTTGTTTCTGCGATCGCTCCAGATTAAGGAGCAGCAGTTAGGGGCAGACCATCCCGCTACCGCCACCAGTCTAAATAATTTGGCAGAGTTGTACCGCTCCCAAGGACGCTATGGGGAGGCAGAACCGTTGTATCTGCGAACTTTAGCCATATTGTTTAATTCTTTGGGTCAAGACCATCCCAATAGCCAAACAGTCTGGAAAAATTTCATAGCCTTGCTGACTCAAGTGATGCAGGCGGGGCAAACGGCGCAGCTATCGCAGCACCCGCTGACGCAAGACCTGCTGCGGCAGATGCAGGAGCAGTGATGGGATGAGCGATCTACTGTAATTGATTACAATCAGGAGCATGAAATTACCGAAGGGCGATCGCGCGATCGTTCCGCTAGAAAAATTGATCGGCTATTGCCTGAACCTCGATCACCCAAAAGGGAAGCACAAAGCCAAGGTCTTCAAATCTGTTTTAGGGATCACTACCGAAAATGTTGAGCAACTTTACGAACTGGTTCAGCAGGCAGCCGTTGAGGGTGAAGTGGTTCAGCAAACCGCAACTTCTTTTGGCAAGGAGTTCAAGCTAGACTGGGCAATACCAGAAACTGAAAACGTACAGCTTCGTACCCTTTGGATAATTGAATCGGAATCAGATGTGCCTCGGCTAATTTCGGCTTTTATCAAATAATGAGTCACCCCAAACTACTAGACACCGTTGCTATCTTAAAAGACTTGCCAAATGAGCGATTGACGTTGGTAGAGTCAGCGCTTGCGGCTGTAGACCATTTGCCGAGTGGCTTAGTCGGAACCATTGTCCACGTCTATGAACAGGACAATAACGAATATTACCTGGTAGAGTTTGCAGACGCTCAAGGTCGTGAGTATGCGATGGCAATTCTGCTAGGCAATGAAGTGTTAACCCTTCACTATGAGTTAGCTGCCGCATCACAGTTGACCCATTAACGTAGAATTTCCTGATGTCCTTGACGTAAGTGATTCAGGCGGCAGGGCAAACTGCTCAGCGATCGCAGCATCCGCTGACGCAAGACCTGGTGCGGCAGATGCAGGAGGAGTGATGGGATGAGCGATCTACTGTAATTGATTACAATCAGGAGCATGAAATTACCGAAGGGCGATCGCGCGAGCAATGGAAATAGGCGACGGAGTGATAGGGTGATTGCAGCAATGAAGGAGCAGGCGCGATGATGGATGGGAGTTTGCAGGAGTTGTTGACGATCGCCCGTGTGGTGGGTTGGGGCGCGGGGGAGATTTTGCTGGCGACTCAACAATCAGACCTGGAAGTGCAGGATTTGGCAGATGGACCCGTCACCATTGCCGATGCTGCTGCAAATGACTATATCTTGAAGACTCTCCACGCGAACTTAGGCACCGAGGATTTTGGTTACTTAACGGAAGAGACCTATAAGCTTCAGCCTGCGAGCGATCGCCTAGAAAAATCGTTCGTCTGGATCATTGACCCGCTCGATGGCACCAAAGAATATATTCAAAAAACCGGAGAATTTGCGGTACACATTGCGCTGGTGCATGATCATCGCCCGGTGGTGGCGGTGGTGGCTTGCCCCGCAGTCGGTCGGCTTTACTTTGCGGCGCTCGGCAGCGGCACCTTTGTAGAACAAAAAGATGGCACGATCGCCCCGGTGCAAGTCTCTCAGCGCCACCAATTCGAGCAGATGATCGTGGTAACGAGCCGCAGCCATCGCAGCGATCGGTTTAACCAACTGATGCAGCAGTTCCCCTGCCAAACGCAGAAATCCGTAGGCAGCTTGGGCGGCAAAATCGCCGCGATCGTCGATCAACACGCCGATGTTTATCTTTCTCTTTCTGGTTCCTCTGCCCCTAAAGATTGGGATCTCGCCGCCCCAGAACTGATTTTGACTGAAGCAGGCGGCAAATTTACGCACTTTGACGGCACACCCCTTTTGTATAACCGCGAAGATGTCACCCAATGGGGCGGCTTACTTGCCAGCAATGGCACCTGTCACGACACCCTTTGCACGGAAGCAACGCGCATTTTGACCGCGATCGATGGCTAGGCGATTTTCTGGCTTGCCTCACTTTTGACCTTGACACTGATAAAGCTGGTAAGGTACGCCAAGACGGTGATAGTGGGCTGGATCGATGGTGCAAGATTGTGGAGTGCCTGCGCGATCGCGGATGAAAAGCTGTTGCGGATAGTCACTGCGTTTTAACCCTGGACTGATCACCCATAAATTCAGCGGCAATGATAACGACTGGTTTAACTGAGCAAGATCAGACCAAACTTGGTCATATCCTTTTGTTTGAGGAAGCAGTGCAAAGTGAGTGTGCGAGGAACTTTTTGCTTGATGCTCTTGCTGTTTTAATTTCAGGGCAAAACTGAGTCCTAATGCGATGTCTTGAAAATCTTGATAGACATTCACCACTAAACGATTTTCGGTTGGCTCAACCGATAAGTTCTGGGCAACTCGATTGGGATTGTATGGTTTTTGAAAGACTAAATCCTGTCCTACAAAGAGACTGCTTAATAGTGCGACTAGCAAGACGATCGCGATCGCTGGCGAAGTTTTAGACCGTCGAAAGGCTAGTTTATTTGACTGATCGCGAATGGGCGATCGCTGGCTTAAACAGGCTCCAATCAACGCACACATCGCTGGAAAGTAGATGAAATTGTAGCGCGGCACTTGGGTGATGTCGGTGCCCAGGAGATAGGCGATCGCCACAAACTCTAGCACCACAGTCAGAATGAATGTGACGAGCATCCAGGCTCCCAAATGAGACTGCGGCGATCGCCAGAGTTGCCGCAACCCACGGCTCACATGCCCAATGAGCCAACCGATAAAAAGCAGCGTCGGCACCCCCCAAAAAACGACGACCCAAAGGGGTTGTTGCTCCACTGGAAATGCCGCCACCATCAAAATCCAGCCCACTGGAAGCTGATATAGAGGCGCGATCGTATGCTGCCAGCTAGGTGCATAAGGCTTCATCCAATCAATTTCTGGACGACCGATATGACTAAAAAATGTGGGTAGCCAAGGCAAATAGGTGAGGCAAACGGCAAAGATGGCGAGTAGAGCAGTCGTAGGCAACCAAGCGGGAAGAGTGAAGTCCTTCGTTGCCAACTTGTTCGCCGCCCTGTTGGAGTGAGCGATTTTGCGATCGCCTAAAACCAGCGCCACACTTTGAGCAAAAAAGGCGAGTAAAAAGAAATAGTGAACATAAAACCCAATACTGTTTACGCCGATCCAGCCTAGCCAAACCAGTAGCCTAAAGCGCTGATTTTGTAGATCGATCAGCATGGCGTACAGTCCGATTAATGCCAGAATGACCAGCAGCATGGGCAAGGTGTAGTGGCGGGCTTCTTGGGAGAGATAGACCGCGAACGGTGACACTGCCATGAGTGCGGCACCCACCAGCCCAGCTTTGGCAGAAAAGGCGATGCGGTTGAGCAGATAAAGCGCCGCGATCGCCGCCACCCCAAACAACGCAGGCAGCGATCGCAGCTTCCATACCCAAGAAACAGGCAGCGGATTCAACCAACCTAACCATTGGTGCATTCCACAAAAAAACAGCGGCGGATGCACCGATTGCACTGACACCGTTTTTGTAATCTGAGTGCAGGTTGCTTGGGAATTCAGAGTGAAAATCTGTTCAAACGCCGACAGTGGCAGCACTGCGTCCAACGGCACATCCTGATAAGTATGCCCCAAGCTAAACAGCGCTGTGATCACTTCATCCATCCACAGCGGTTTCATATCTAGATGCCAAAATCGCAGCACTGCCCCCAGCAATACAATGCCAGCCAGCAACCCATAGTGTCGAGAACGTTTCATGGTGCTATTCAACCATACCTAAGTTCTTCTTGGGAGAGAATAATTGACAGGTTTTGGGTGTCAGGGTGAACGGCAAGAGGCGAGAGGCAAGAGGATTTGAGTTAAAAACCCGTACAGCACTCAAGATTCACTGACTGGGCGCGCAACCAGTCCAGGGTATGGCTCTGGGGCAAACTCTTGATTGGGGTTGCTCAATAAGTAGCGATCGCAGACTGAGCGCAGTTCAGCTTCCGTTTGAGTCAGCCGCATAGCGCGGAGGAAAGCCCCTGCCGCATCGACGCTTTGGGCAATGTAATTGAGGTACATCTTTAAATAGCTGACGCGCGATCGCTCTGGGATTGTCAGCGCGGTGGTCGTTTGGCGCAAGCGCTCAATGTAGTCATACACTTCAGCCAGCGTCACGATAGAAATTGGTTCCGCCTTGAGTATTTGGCGAATCTGCTTAAAAATCCAGGGATTGCGAATTGCAGCGCGACCCACCATCACTCCGGCGGCTCTGGTCTGGGCTAGAACGGCGGCGGCAGAGTGGGCAGAAGTGACATTTCCGTTGGCTAAAACGGGGCAGTTGACCCGCTGAACGGCGTGGGCAATTTGGTCGTAATGCACAGCGCCCCGATACATTTCTTTGACCGTGCGACCATGCAAGCTCAGCAAATCGATCTGATGCCGATTGATTAGGTCAAGGATGCGATCGAAGTGATCGGTATTATCAAAGCCAATTCGCATTTTGACGCTCAAGCGCCCTGTAACCGTCTCTCGCAACTCACCCAAAATTCGATTCACCTGTTCAGGATCGCGCAGCAGCCCGCCGCCCACATTTTTACGATAGATTCGGGGGGCAGGGCAGCCCATGTTGAGGTCAATGCCTGCGATCGCATAGTGGCTGAGGGTTTGGGCAATTCGCACCAAGTCGGGAATGCTCTCGCCGATCATTTGGGCAAAGATGGGGCGATCGGTGGTGTTTTCGGTAATCGATCGCAAAATCTTTTTATCTAAAGTTGACGTAGGATGAACCCGAAAATACTCAGTAAAAAAGTAATCGGGACTGCCATAGTCGGCAATCACGTTCATAAAAAATAAATCGGTTACATCTTGCATCGGGGCAAGTGCCGTTAAGGCAATTCCTGAACAGATTGGAGCAGGCAAGCGATCGCACAGCAGCAAGGTTGCAGTCATTTAGAGTGCCGCTTTGATTTTTTACCCGGCGGCGTTTGATGTGTCCCAAAATATTTCTCACTGCGGTAACGCAACCACACTCGCAGCACTTGAGGAATTTGCTCTTTTTGCTCCTTCGTCAGCGTGTTGTAAAGTTCCAAAGCGCGATCGCGTTCTCCACGACAAGCCGCATTGTTGTGAGCATCCCAATAGCTGCGGGCAACCCGGATTCTCCGACACACTTCCTTAATTAAATCTGCTTCTGCTGGAGGATTCTCGTGCTTTGCCATCTTTCGCGCCTTGATCGTATATTCAGGTATAGCAAATAAGTGTCTAGTCGGCTGCAACTCTATCTTTTAGCGAATGTGACGGCATGAAGATAAGCGACTGATTACCCTTTACGGGAAACGGCTGCACAGTTAGATAAATACCAGCGCCAGGGAAGATCAATTCCTTGAGTTAAACCAATACGAGTCGTTTGAACCAAAGATGACTTGCCCTGATCTAACTGCTGCTGAAACTTAAAATCGCGATGCTCCAACCATAAAGCCTGACCCGGCTGGAGTGGCATTCCGGTCAAGGTCAGGTCAATTTTGAAAGCGCGGCATAGCTTTCCTGGACCTGCTGCAACTCGCTGAGGCTTAAGTTGTTGTTGAGGATCAATCCAGTCGGGCATCGTTTCTAACTGAAGCGCCCGAATCAAAACAGCACTGGGAACCGTGACCCGGTCTGTCACCACATTGAGGCAATGGTAAATGCCGTAGATTAAATACACATAGGTGATTCCAGGCTCTCCAAACATGACTTGATTTCGAGCGGTGGAGCGACGATAGGCGTGCATTGCCGGATCATTTAACCCATAGGCTTCTGTCTCAACAATTAAGCCGCGCAAAAGCGTGCCGTCGGGCATTTGCCGAACGAGAGTGCAGCCAATCAAGTCAGGTGCAACTAAAGCCGAGTCGCGACTTAACCACTGAGCATTGATGTAGGGTGGTGAATCAAGTAATTCCACAGTCAGCTTATGAGTGATTTAATCCATCCAGCGATCGCTGCACAAGGCGCACTAGTAAGTAGAGAGAGTATTTGAAGTTTACTTGCTCTTTAAACGGACGGCATTGATTTCCTATTCTAGGATAGGTAGCTTTTGAGATCAAATTTATTGATGTTAGGCAAAATTGCTCTCTCACAGCGCTCAATGTATATAAAAATACCAAGCCTCAAAAGATTCCTCCTTAAAGCTTGGTATTTTTATGATGGATTCAACTAACGCTTCTACACTGTTGCAAGTGCAGGAACAGGCGCAAAGAAGCGATCGTTTTGTTCAGCGCGCAGTTTGTCGCAGAGGCGACCCGCAGGAAGCTCAACGTCATCGTAGGTGAGGACTTGACCTTGAGCAACATCGCGCTTGAGGATGCAGTCTTCGGCAAGACCGACGGGTAATAGGTTTTGTGCTAGGGTGACTGGGGAGATTTCACATTGCCCGTAGGTCATGTAGCCGCCGATGCAGTCGATCGCTTCTCCTGCTTTCAGGTCAATTTTGGCAGTTGTGACCACATCAACCAAGGGTTTATCGATCGGAGCCATGACTGCATCCTTAAATAGCACCACTCGCGCCACAGAGATCGGCACTTCAAAGTGACATAGGTGATAAGGGGTATAGAAGCTATAGAGCGGACCTTCACCCAGTTTGTAGAGGTTGAGGTAGTGGCGTTGTTTGGGATCGTCGTGGGTGCCGAAGACAAATACGCCAGGACCGGGTTTGACCCCAACGACATAATCGACGATGCCGCCTAATTCTTTTAGTTGGTCAACGTCGTAGAGCTTGGTCAGGTCATCGACGTGCCCGGTATAGTTGAGGTCAAATTTCTCAACTAGCTCGTTCTTGTGCAGGCTGAAGTCATAGCCCAACATCCCGCGCTGGGCGATCGTCATTCCGGTTGCGTTTGCCACGATCGCCTGCTCGAAGGAAATCTTGGTGCCATCGGCAAAGCTCGTGACCATGTGAACGTTTTGTCCCCACTTTTCGGCAAAGCCCTTTTGGGTGGTCGGGTTCCGGTTGACATCTTGCAACCCTTTGATATTGCCGCAGACAAGGGGAGTCAAACCAATGCTCTTGACGAAGCGATACAAATTCATTTCCACGCCGGGTTGATCGCCATCGCAGGCAGAAAGAATCACGCCTGCTTTATCGGCGTAGGTTTTCAAAATCGGTCCGATTGTGCCATCCAGTTCCGCATTCATCAAAATAACGTGCTTGCCGTAGTTAATCGCTTCCAGCACCACCTGAGCGCCAAACGCCAAACTCTACTGCACTCGTCACTTCCACCAGTGCATCAATTCCCTCCGCCCGACACAGGAGCATCGCGTCATGGGTGACAGAGTACTTGCCTTGGGCGATCGCCGATTCCAATTCACCCACCGTTTTGACCACTTGAGCGTCTTCAATTCCAGCTTCAGTGTAAGCTCGTTTTGCATTTTCCAAAGTGCGGTTAAAGATGGCAACTAGTTCCATTCCGGGAACAGAATTAACAATCTGATTGGCAACGCCGCGTCCCATAAATCCAGACCCAATCATCCCAACTCGAATAGGCTTACCTGCCTCTTGACGAGCTTTTAGTGCAGTATCAATAATGCATAGCATTCGTGCGTATCTCCTTGTAGCTATCTTTTTTCAAAAAACCTTGTCTCAAAAAGCCTTGTCTCAGACCAAGGCTTACCTAGATTGAGCCACCTCAGCGGCTGGTTTAGCAATCACATAGGGTCGGTAGTCAAAAACTACTGGTTCAGAAACCAAATAGGACTGAAAATTAAACTTCCCTGAAAAGAAATATTTGTAGTCGCCTTGGACGGTTAAGCCGTCGTAAATCTAACACTCCTGAAACACAGGGATACACTTCAAGAGATTCTGCCATGGTGGCTAGCCAGTTTGGAGTGACCTCATCATCCGCTTCACAAAAGGCAAAAGCATCGCCCGCCGCTGCTTTGAGTTCTGTGTTATGGGAATGGGCAACCCCAAGTCTTGGACCTGATGTGTGGGCATTGACGATACGGAGCGGTAGGCGATCGCGAAACTGTTCCACAATTTCCATTGAATTGTCGGTTGAGCCATTGTTTGAGACGATCAGTTCCCACTCTCCAGCCCATTGTTGATTGGCTAACGCCTCTAGCTGAAGCGCGATCGTTTCGGCACCGTTAAAACAAGGCAGGATGACACTAAGCTTCATCATTAATTAGACAATAATTAAGTTCACGCGCTTGAGCAAAGTAGGCATTTTGTTCAGCCCGGAGGCGATCGCACAAGCGATTTTCCGGCAGTTCCACATCATCGTAGGTGAGAATCTGATCCTTGGCGACAGAGCGCTTCAGGCGGCATCCTTCTGCCAAGCCGATTGGGAATAAATTTTGCGTTTGGGTGACTTGGGCGGTTTCGCACTGTCCATAAGTCATGTAGCCGCCAATGCAATCGATGGTTTCACCCGGTTTCAGGTCAGTTTTGGCAGTCGCCACTACCTCAACTCTGGGCGCACCTAACGGAGCCAGCACCGCGTCTTTGAATAACACCACCCGTGCCACCGACAGCGGCACTTCAAAGTGGCAGAGGTGATAGGGCGTATAAAAACTATAAAGCGGACCGCCACCCAACTTGTAATAGTTGAGGTAGTGGCAGTGCTTTGGATCGTCCTGGGTGGCAAAGACAAATACACCGGGACCGGGTTTTGCGCCGACTACATAATCCACAATGCCGCCCAAAGCTTTCAGTTGATCGACATCGTATAGGTGGGTCATCTCGTCCACATGCCCGGTGAAGTCGTAGCCCAACATGCCCCGCTTGGCGATGGTCATGCCTGTGGCGTTGGCAACGATCGCCTGCTCAAATGAAATTTTGGTGCCATCGGCAAAACTGGTGACCATGTGAGGCTTTTGTCCCCATTTTTTGGCAAATCCCTCTTGGGTCGTTGGGTTGCGATAGGCATCTTGCAAGCCTTTGATGTTGCCGCAGAGTAAGGGAGTCATGCCGATGCTCTTAACGTAGCGGTAAAGATTCATCTCAACACCGGGCTGATCGCCATCGCAGCCAGAGAGGATCACGCCTGCTTTGTCGGCATAGGTTTTCAAAATCGCGCCGATCGTGCCATCCAGTTCAGCGTTCATCAAGACAATGTGCTTGCCGTGGGCGATCGCCTCTAGCACGACTTTTGCCGCAAAATCGATCGTACCCGTCACCTCAATCAGCGCATCGATTCCGTCTGCCTGACAGAGCAGCATGGCATCTTCGGTAATGGCGGCGGTTCCTTGGGCGATCGCGTCTTCTAAATCCGCAACCGTCTTCACTTCTCGGACATCCTCAACACCAGCCTCATCGTAGGAGCGTTTAGCATTACTTAAGTGACGACTCGCCACCGCTACCAACTTCATCCCAGGCACCGAGTTAATGATTTGATTGGCAATGCCCCAACCCATAAACCCCGACCCGACCATTCCCACTCTGACCGGATTCCCAGCTTCAGCCCGCGCTTTGAGGGCAGTATCGACAATAATCATGATGGAACTCCAATCGCAACAGGTTCATACAATGCCCAAGAGGCATCTTTTTCAGAGATATGCGTAATTGGCAAGCGCCACTCAATCCCAAAGGCGGAATCGTTGTATCGCGCTCCCCGTTCGCAGTTAGGCGTATAAAACTCGCTGACCGCATACATTACTTCAGTATCGTCGGTCAGGGTTTGATAGCCGTGAGCAAATAGCTCTGGCACATACAGCGATCGCCCATTGTCTGGAGTCAACTCCACGCCCACATGTTGAAGATAGCTAGGCGAATCGGGACGCAAATCAACAATGACATCATAAATTGCGCCCCGAATGCAGCGAACGAGTTTCGTTTCCGTGGCAGGTGGAATCTGGTAGTGCATCCCCCGCAGGGTGCCCTGGTAATGGTTAAACGAGAGGTTGCATTGGGCGACGATGGGTTTCAAGCCATGCTGCTCAAACTCGTTGCCGCAAAACATCCGGGAAAAGTAGCCGCGATCGTCCGATTTGCGATCGAGATCAATGATAAATGCCCCTTGCAAAGCGGTTTCAGTGAAGATCATAGAGACTCTAAATGATGCATGATTACGGTGAATTATAGGGACGACGTTGCGGGGATGCTGGCTGCCTCATCTAATTGTGCTTGATAGCGGGTGATTTGCGCTTCCACGACTTTTGCCATGTCTTGGTCTTGACGATACGCCTGATAGAATTCCACAATCCATTCCAAGGTGGTTTCTAGGGATAGGCGAGGATGCCAGCCTAACCGAGCTTTTGCCTTGGAGCAATCGAGCTTTAAATAGTTTGCTTCATGAGGATGATCGCCAGCATCCAGTTGCCAGGTTGCGCCCTCGCCCCACCGCTGAGTCAAATAGTCCACAATCCAGGAGACAGGCTTAACATCCTCATCGTTGGGACCAAAGTTCCAGCCTTCCGCGTAGGTGGCTCCGGCTTGCCATAAACTTTCTGCCAGCAGTATGTAGCCGCTCAGAGGTTCCAAAACGTGCTGCCAAGGACGAGTGGCGTGAGGATTGCGAATCAGCACGGGCTGCTGCGCCTGGATTGCCCGCATGATGTCGGGAATCAGGCGATCGCTTGCCCAATCGCCACCGCCGATCACGTTGCCCGCCCGCACACTGGCGATCGCGGCAGGTTGGGCAAGATCCTGTTGCGGTGCAAAAAACGATGAGCGATACGCTTCTGTAACCAATTCTGCACAGCCCTTGCTGCTGGAATAGGGATCTCGTCCGCCCATCGGTTCATTCTCCCGATAGCCCCAAACCCATTCTCGGTTCTCATAACACTTATCGGTGGTGATGACAACAACAACGCGCACACTTTTTGTATGCCGAACTGATTCTAAAAGGTTCACAGTCCCCATAACGTTTGTGGCATAGGTTTCTACCGGATTTTCGTAAGAATATCGCACCAAGGGCTGGGCTGCCATGTGGAACACAATATCTGGCTGATGCTCTGTCATGACTGCCTGCAACGCCGCCAGATCCCGAACATCGCCAATTATGCTGGTGAGTCCTTGCTTAATGTTGGCAACCTCAAACAGATTGGGTTGAGTCGGGGCAGGCAGCGAGTAGCCGATAACAGTGGCACCCAAGCGCCGCAGCCAGAGAGAAAGCCAGCCACCTTTGAAGCCAGTATGCCCGGTAATCAAGACCTTTTTGTTAGACCAAAATTCCATTGACAGTCCTTATGCGGGTAAACGAATCTGTATGTAGACAAATGGATTTGTATGTAAGTAAGCAAATCTGTGGATATCACCAAACTTTCCAAGGAGCTGTGCCGTTTTGCCAGTGACGTTCTAGGTCGTTTTTATCTTTTAAGGTATCCATCGGTTGCCAAAACCCATCGTGTTTGAAGGCGGAGAGTTGACCAATATGAGCCAATTTTTGCAGCGGTTCTTGTTCCCAGGTGATGGAATCGTCAGCGATGTAGTCAATCACTTCCGGCTCCAGAACGAAGTAACCTCCGTTGATGTAAGCTCCGTCTCCACCCGGTTTCTCATGGAAAGCGGCAATTTGATTTTGCCCTTTAGCCAGTGCGATCGCGCCAAAACGACCAGGAGGTTGAACAGCAGTTAAGGTGGCGAGAGTGCCTTGCTCTCGGTGGAACTGAATTAACTCTGTAATATTGATATTGCTAACGCCATCCCCATAGGTAAAGCAGAACGCTTCGTTCCCCAAGTGTTCACGAACTCGCTTCAACCGTCCACCGGTCAAAGTTGCCTCTCCTGTATCCACTAGAGTGACTCGCCAAGGCTCCGCTTTACCTGCATGAATATTCATTTGATTAAATCTCATGTCAAAGGTGACATCGGACATACGAAGAAAGTAATTAGCAAAATACTCTTTAATTACATACCCCTTGTAGCCACAGCAAATAATGAAGTCATTAATGCCATGCGCGGCGTAAATTTTCATAATGTGCCATAAAATTGGCTGCCCACCCACTTCCACCATTGGCTTGGGTTTGATAGATGTTTCCTCGCTCAAACGGGTACCCAATCCACCAGCTAGGATGACTGCTTTCATAAGTTGATACCTTGACGACTTTATATGAACCTGACATGTTGACTCAATCCTAATTGCCGCACTTAGGCATGTCCATAAAGCAACGATGAGTTAAAGCAGCTAATTGTGAAAAAATCAGCAAGAATTGAGCGAAGCGTCTACTGCAATCCGGACAACAGAGTCAATCGCTAAAGCAGGGTCGGATAGTTGCCACAACAGATTGAGACAATGTATCTAGGTCATAACCCCCTTCTAAGCCAAAGAGAATTTTTCGAGTGATTTGCAAACAGTGTTGAGTAAAAATACTGTAGTCTTCAGGCATTAAGGACATTCCGGCAAGTGGGTCAGCTTGATTCGCGTCATAACCCGCGCTAATGATCAGCAGATCGGGCTGAAAGTGGGTTAAAAACGGCATCACCTGTTGCTCAAATGCGGCTTGATAGTGGGCGATCGCGCTACCCGATCGCATCGGAATATTCAGTACGTTATCGTATAGTCCCCGTTCATCAGCGGCTCCAGTGCCGGGATATTGAGGCGATTCATGCAAAGAGCAGTAGGCAATGTTTGGATTGGTTTCGACGATCGCCTGAGTGCCATTGCCGTGATGCACATCCCAATCGAGAATGGCGACGCGCTCAATGCTAGGTTGCTGCAACGCATAAAATGCCGCGATCGCCGCATTGGAAAACAGGCAAAACCCCATACCGCGATCGCTGATGGCATGATGACCGGGCGGACGGGTTAACACAAACGCCGGATTTTGAGTTTGGATCACTTGATCGATGCCATCTCGCCAAGCGCTAACGGCTAATAGGGCGACTTCATAGCTGCGCGACGAAACAGGTGTATCGCCATCTAAATAGCCACCGCCGCGATCGGCGAGTTGCTGCACGGTGTTGATGTAGTGCGGCGTATGCACTCGTTCAATCTCTGCCATGACGGGACGGAGCGCGATCGCGGTCGGAGTTTGCCAATTTAATTGATTTGCCCAAGGTGCCGCCAACAGCGCTTTTTTGATCGCAGTCAAACGCTCTGGCTTTTCAGGATGGAAATAGCCTGTTTCATGCAGCAAAAACTCGTCTGAATAAATGATTGGCAGCATATGACGAACGGCGAATGGCGAGTGGCGAGTGGCGAATGACGTAAGTCCTTTGGACTGGCTTCGCCAACGCGTAGCGTTGACCTAGGAGATATGGCGAATGGCGAATGGCTGATCTCGAACACCTGCTTATTATGCACCTTTCAACGGAATGGTGCCTCGGTCAAATATTTGATGGTCGGTGGCGATCGCCTGGATGTTGATGCGATCGCTAAACACCTCAAATGCTGTGAATCCATAGCGCGAGACGGAATACTCTGTCCAGGGCGATCGCCCTACGGGGCGCAAATAGGCACCGCCGTTTCCAGTAATCAAATAGGTGGTGCCATCAATCGGGCGAGTGCGTTCATAGCTATGCTCATGTCCATTAATGTAAAGCTGAACGCCATATTTTTTGAATATTGGACTCAGATTTTCAATGAATCCTTGAGTGTTGCCATATACGCCAGAAGAATAAATCGGGTGATGCCCATAAACAATTTTCCACGGTGCATTACTGCGGCTCAGTTCTTTTTCAAGCCACGGCTGCTGAGCGTTCCAATCGGCGTTTACGTTGGTATCCAACACGAAAAACTGCACGGCTTTATCTCGAAACGTGTAGTAGCGCCCCGGCATATTAAAGCCGGGATATTGCACTTGGCGATCGCCATTGGCAGTCCGAATGTCGTGGTTGCCCAGGCAGGCGCGAAAAATTACACCATTTTTGAGCAAGGCTTGATAGGGTTGCTCGAAGGCGCTGTTAATCTTGTCTATCCCACCGTTGGTATAGATGTTATCACCAGCTAAAACCACCAGTTTGTAAGGGTTTTGCTGATAATAACGGGTCATGGCAGCGGCGACTGCATATTGATTTTTATTGCTGCTGCCGGTATCTGCGGTGGCGACAAAGCGGAGGAGGGGTTGGTTGCGTTTGGCTGGCGCTTGGGCGATCGCCCCACTTGCCCCACTAGAGTCATTCAGCACAGGTGAAGAGGCAGCATTAATGGCACTCAGGGCTACTTTCCCTATCCCAGCCGCCACAGCAACCCCACCCAAAATTAGAAGATTACGTCGTTGCATATTAGCCCTTCGACCTCCAAATTAGCTATGCTCAGTTTTTATCATGGGTTGGAAAAAGGCGCTGTGTAAGAATTTTTGTGATTTGCTCACAACTGAAGCTACAGTTTTTAGAATAAAAGCTTGATCAAGAGTGTGGGGAATCTATTTCATCGTTTTGGGTTAACAGGTTTAGTAGTTTGAGACTAACCGATGTTCACTATTCAAAAACACCTTTGTGCAATCTCTTTATTGTTTGCCTTGCTATCAACTGGGTTCCCTGCTGCCCATCCAATGCCAGTTTTTGCTAGCCAAACCAGCAGTCCAAAAGACTGTGACAATGATTTAGAGTGCTTTATCGATGCAGCCAAAAGTTGCACTCAGGCGTATCTTAAAAACTCTAAGCAGCTAGGTTTTTTAAGAGCCGAACGGCTAGAGATCCAGGGCGAAAAGGAAAGCAAGTGCCTCTACTATGCCTCATCAAAATCTGGGCTGCAAAACCGGGGCTTTGCCTGCCAGTTTTATACCACAGATGGCTTGGTTACGTGGATAGAGATGATCACTCGGCGCAGGAAGGTGATTTATGACTCGCGGGCTGTGGCGATCGCGAATCCCCAGGGTGTGCGTCAACGCACGATCGAAACCATCAATGGCGAAGATGTTGCTGAATGCCTCTGGCGCTAGGTAACAGTCAGGGATCTCAGGTAAACTAGCACGATGATCTAAGCGGAAGCCCATGAATATTGACGCTTCATTTCTTCGCCCTGACTACGAGAGCGATCGCTACAAAAATCTTCGCTACAAAAATCTTCGCTACAAAAATCTCAAAGCCTCAAGCTCCACACAACGCCACACCCAAACGAGTCTCACAGGTGGCGCGTTCCTCTGCCGTGAGTTGGCTCCACTCCACATCTCGCCGCATCAGTAGCCCATTTACCCCCGCTACATAGCGCGGCAGTTCCTTGTTTTCAATCACCTGTAAGGTTTGCATGTCATAGGTGGTATAGGTGGTCAGGTCTGGCGAGTCAAACTTCACATCTAGAACGGTGATGCTTTTGCGGGGAGGCAGCGTCCCGTCGATGAAAGGGCGAGGTCCCGATCCCAAAATGCCCATGTGTAAAAACTGCATCTTGCCGCGATGGGCTGGATAGTAGGTGTGGTGATGTCCGCTGATATAGGTGTGAACCTTGTATTTTTCCAGCATTGCCCGAAGCTGATCGGCATTATCCATCACGTCTCCGGCTTGGTCGCGCCCAACAGCAACCGAATAAAGCGGTAAGTGTCCCAGTAAAACTCGCATTTTGGCAGATTGAGCTTTTTTGCTGGAGAGTGCCTTTTCAACCCAAGCCAGCTTTTCCTTGGGAATGTGGCTGGAGGAACCATCCCAAACTAAGAAGAAAATGTCTTTGAATTCGTAGGTGTAGTAAAAGGGAAACTCAAATTTGTCGATGAAGGATACGCCGGGACTATGAGCCGGATCTTTCCAATATTCGGCGGTGGCGGTTCGCTCTCGCTCAAACAAAAACTTGCCAGAAACTCCCAATGCACTGGATGAATCGTGGTTCCCCACGGTGAAGCCGTAAGGCAGTTTCATTTGGCGAATCGGTGCCGCGACCTGCTTGTCAAATGCTGCCCACATTTCTCGTAGGCGGACATCGGTGAGGGTGGGGTCTTGTCCGGCAACCATGTCGCCGCTGCACAGCACCATGTCTGGATTCCAGAATGGGATTAGCTTTACACCTTTATCCACTTCTTGGGGATAGGTTGTCGCGCCGTAATAGTCATTTAGGTCACTGATCACCACAAAGCGGACATCGCCACGGGGCGGGTTGAATAAGCCTTTAGCACCTGCACTTGCCGCGATCGCCACTGTCTCCGGCGGAATGGGGATAGCAGCAGCTTGGGGCGCAGATTGGGAAACCGTTGTTGTAGTAGACGGTTCAGCTTGGGGCATTTGAGCCTGACACGCATGGAGGGTTAAAGTTAGCCCTAACCCAAACACAGCCGCAGATAAAAGAGAGAGGAGCGATCGCCATAGAGATCGGTTTACGAATCGCCAACGCATCACGGCACACCAGAAATTTCACGCATACCATACCGCATAAGCGAGTCTTTGAGTTGCATTCTTATCTCACATTTTCATTTCAAGTAGAGCGTGAAACCTGGGACAGCTTTACTTTGAAATAGTAGTAGGATGGGCGGTGCCCACCCCACCGTTACTTTGAGCCTACTACTAGGAGATTTTAGAGAAACCTAATCTTAGCAATCGTAATAGGTGTAACCCGTGAACCAGGAACCGCTACGACAAACTTTAGGGCTAGTTACTGCTTCAGCAATCATTAGAAAGAGTTTAGCCGCTACTTCAGAATTCTTTTTCTGGATGGCACGTTGTTCCGCAATATAAGCTTTTTGTTCCTCTGGAGAAAGACTCTCAAAGTATTTCTGGCGACGGTCGGCTTCTAGTCGCTGCCTCTCAGTCGCCTCTTTTCTAGCCACTTGTAGTTCTTCTTGGCGCTTTTTGGAAGCTTCAAGGCGTTCCTGTCTTTCCTTCTCTTGCTGCTCTCGGCGGACTCGTTCTTCTCCTCGACGCTTCTCCTGCTCAACTATGTCAAGACCGCGATCAATTGTGCGAATTACATCACCAAGACCAAATGCTAACTGGACGGTTTTGGTTGCACTGGATAAAGACAGACTCGACGAAGATTGATTAGAATCGCGATCGAGTATCTGATTTGCGGCTAAACAGGGCGCAATGCTAGAGAGCGAAACCAGGGCAAGACTTGTTAAACTAACAATGCATTTCATAGAGTCGTATTCCTTCCTGCGAAAAGTACTGAGGGTGCTTAAGATTTGGACATTGACGCTACTATCGCCGCTAGCCTGTAGGCATCGCACCGAGCGTTATATTTACTTTAACGGCAAGATTAGCTTGAATTATGCAAATAAACTATGCCAGGTTGAAAAATAACAACTCCGCCCTTGAGTGATATCTGCGTCCTGCTAAGGTTTGCCCACCCCTCCTCTTGCTGCTTTTCCTTTGGCTTCACTATGAATCTTTAGAGGGCGATCGCTCTTATTTACAGCTTGATATCAAGCTTCATATCAAGTAGAGGGTGAAACTTGAAGCGGTTCTGGCTGCAAAAAGCCTGCGGTGACGCAATCATCTAATAGTTGCTGGACGAATACCCACAACTCCGGGGCACCTGCCGCGATCGGTGCCATGCGCTGAAGAACGCGATCGCGAGTAATGCCGTTGGCTTTCCAGGTGCCGCCTTGGGTTTGCTGATTGTTGAGCAGCGGTTGCAAGCGATCGAGAGAGCAAGCAAACAGAGCATCAGGAGTTTGCTGGGCTTCAAATTCTTCCCACAGCGATCGCAGGTCTGCTGCCTGATCGGGTGGCAATAATCCAAACAGGCGATCGGCGGCTTCAGTTTCGCGATCGGTCTTGCTGGCGTTGTGCTGCATGTCATAACAAAAAGTGTCACCCGCATCAATTTCCACCAGATCATGCACCAGCAGCATTTTGATCACTCGCAGCACATCTACAGGCACCGGAGAATATTCCGCCAGCACGATCGCCATTAGGGCAATGTGCCAGGAATGTTCAGCGCTGTTTTCTCGGCGAGAGGCATCGGTGAGCAATGTTTGCCGCAGCACGGTTTTGAGTTTGTCTAGCTCGATCACAAACTGAATTTGTTGGGCGAGTCGAGCGGTATTGGTTCTAGGCAGAGTATCCATTGATTGCTTATGCTTCGTCACCGGGATAGGGCGTGAGGATTTCTACGCCGCCTTCCACTACGGCGATGGTGTGTTCGGCTTGGGCAGAAAGCTTGCGATCGAGGGTGAGCGCTGTCCATTCATCCGCCATGATCTCGACTTCCCAAGTCCCTACATTAATCATGGGTTCGATGGTGAACACCATACCGGGACGCAGCCGCAAGCCCTTACCGCGATCGCCATAGTGAGGAATTTGAGGAGCCGTATGAAACACATTGCTAATGCCATGCCCGACAAAATCTTGCACCACCGAAAAGCCTTGTGCCTCAGCATATTCCTGAATCACCGCGCCAATATCGCCCACTCTGGCATTGGGTTTCACGGCTGCAATTCCCAATCGCCGACATTCGTTAGTCACCTCAACCAGCTTTCTGGCAACGGGAGCAGGTTCGCCCACAAAAAACATTTTGGAGGTGTCGCCATGATAGCCATCTACAATCAGCGTCACATCAATATTCATGATGTCGCCTTCCTTAAGAATTTCCTTGGCATTGGGAATGCCGTGACACACCACTTCATTGACGCTTGTACAGATCGACTTCGGAAAGGCAGGGCGATCTTTGTCGCCGCCATAGCCAAGGGGCGCACTTTTGGCACCATGCGCTTGAGTCCAGCGTTCCGCTTCGTCGTTTAATTCCAGTGTACTAACGCCCGGTTTGACGAAGGTGCTGAGGTGATGCAAGAGTTGACCTGCCAAATGCCCTGCTCGGCGCATTTTGTCAACTTCTCGGCTAGATAAAAGAGTAATAAGTTCGCGTGCCATAGAGTCCTATTTTATCGGGAAAGGTTCATTCTTGGGGGAGTTTGGCGGAAACTATTAAAACATACTGAGGCGGCATTGAGTAGAATATTGCAAGCAAGGTTTCGCGCCAAAGGTGAGGTATTGAAGTGGATGAGCTGAGGACGGCATTAGAGTTGGCAACGGATGAAGAATTGCAGGATTTGACGGAGATTCTATTTCGCCCCAGGTTCAATCCATTGGATTATCTCAGGCTGGCAGACCCACTGGATGTTCAAAGTCGCGATCGCGATGGCTGGCTGGATGCGCTGGAAGATCGGTTTCGCTATCTGGCGGCGGATGGGCTGACGGTGATTAGTCAAAAAACCAGTCAATTGAGCTATCGCCAAATCTTAATTCAGGTCTGTCGCCATCTACGGTTGCCTTACAAAATGTCGATGTCTACGGTGGATTTAGAAGCAGAAGTGTTTCTAGGATTGTTAGAACGGGCATGGAAGCAGTTACCAGCGGCAGAGAAAGGGGAGTTTACTATTCAGCTTAAACACTCGCTGACAAAGTCGCAACTATTGCCCCAGTTACCGCTGGCTGTCCAGCAAGATCCCATGAGTTTGGTGGTTAAAGGCAGCACCGCGATCGCGGTCACCTCTGTTTTACGCCCGATGTTGATGCAGTTGATTGCTCGACAGTTTGCGGTCTATGTTGCCCGTTATCAGGTGGCACAAGCTGCTGCGTTCAGTGGAGCGATCGCCACTCAACTGCAAAACGCCTTGGCAGTTCAAACGGCGCGTCAAGGAATGGCGCTGAGCACTGCCCGATACGCCACGGTGCGCGGCGTTTTTGCCTGTTTAGGTCCGGCATTGTGGATGTACTTTTTTGCCGATCTGGGCTGGCGATCGGTCTCTAGTAACTACGGACGGGTGATTCCCACGATTTATGCCCTCGCCCAAATTCGCTTAACCCGTGCAGAGTGCTTTGAATTTGCTTAGTCGCTTGCCCAAAAAGCTGCTTCACTTTCAGGTTCATCCTGATCCATCCCTGCAATTTGCTTGGACAGTTGTGCAGGCAAGCCTGTTGGTATTGCCATTCAGCGCCTTGTTTGGCTGTGTGGGAATGATGGTAGCGGCGATCGCCATCTGGCGGCAGCAAGCCACTCAAATCATGGCATTCCGCATCAATCAAGGGTTTGCCCTGCTTGCTGGATTAATGGTGCTAAGCGCCGCAGTTGCCGAACACCGTGGCGCTGCATTTTTGGGTTTGTTTAATTTTTTACCCTACTTTTTTTGCTTTGCCAGCTTGAGTCCGCTGATTCAAACGCCCGTTCAACTTCGCCGCTTAGGCTGGGTGCTGGTAGTGCCATCGGTGCTGGTCTGCTTGATTGGCTATCTGCAAATGCTGTTCTGTTGGTTGGGATATCAGCAATTCTTGCATATTCAAGTGCTGTGGATTGTAATTGACTGGCAGTACGACTTGAAGGGCACACCACCCGGTCGGATGTCTGCGGTGCTGACTTACGCGAACGTATTGGCGAGTTACTTGGTGATCACATTCAGTTTGGGCTTGGGCTTTTGGATCGAGGCGATTGGGCGCAGTCGGCGGCTAGGTTTTGGTGCGTGGAATCGGGAAACGACGCGATGGGCGGGATTGCTGTTGCTGAATGTGGGAGCGCTGATTTTGACGAATTCGCGGAATGCTTGGGCGATCGCGGCGGGTGCCTGCTTGATTTTCGCAATTTATGTGGGTTGGCGTTGGCTGATTGCGGCAGTCGGGTTTGTCGTCGGCGCAATCTTAGCCGCCGCTTTTGGACCCGCGCCCCTACAGCCGCTGATCCGAATCATCATTCCTGCTTTTTTCTGGGCACGGGTAACCGATGATCTCTATCCCAATCGTCCCGTTCCCACCCTCCGCACGACTCAGTGGGGGTTTTCCTGGTCGCTCATGCAGCAGCGCCCAATTTTAGGCTGGGGATTACGAAACTTCACGCCGCTCTATCAAGCTGAAACAGGCTTTATTTTGGGTCATCCCCATAACTTGCCGCTAATGCTGCTGGCGGAAGTGGGCATTCCGGCAACCCTGCTGTTTTTAGGCTTAGTCGGTTGGGTCTTAGCTGAAGGAATTCAATATTGGCGGATATTTCCAGATAGATTGCAGGAATTGGGGCATGAGACGGGCGATCGCCTGATTTACTTCAGCTTCCTGATTGCCTTTTGCAGCATCGCCATTTTCAGCCTCTTCGATGTGACGCTGTTTGATGCCCGCGTCAACATCCCCGGCTGGATGCTACTCATCGGCATTTGGGGAAGAGCAAATAGGAGTGCGGGTGTGGAGTGAGAAGAGTTGAGTTTTGAGTTTTGAGTTTTGAGTTTTGAGTTTTGAGTTTTGAGTTTTGAGTTGTGAGTTTGCCCTTCGTCCTATCTCCTAGGTCAACGCTACGCGAACGCCATTCGCCATATCTCCTAGGTCAACGCTACGCGAACGCCATTCCGCATTCGCCACTCGCTTAGAGTCCTATTTGCCAGTTACAATAATCAAAAGTTGTTTTTTTCACTAGATCTTTAGCTAGTAGGGCGTTTGTGGCGCAGGATCGAGCAAATCCAAATGGCGGTGGCAGTTCATACCAGAAGGTGGGGGCAACCACTCACTACGCCCTGCTGAAGATCCATCCAGCGGCATCTGTAAAGGAAATTCGGCAGGCTTACCGCGAGTTAAGTAAGCTCTATCATCCTGATACAACCACGCTACCCACCGCGATCGCCACGGCTAAATTTCAGCAGTTGAATGAAGCCTATGCCACCCTAACCAGCGAAGAACGACGCAACGCATACAATCGCAAAATTAGTTATTCTGCTGTCCCGGTTGTGCGACCTTTGCCCAGCCTGCACCAGTCATCGGCTCAAAATCAGCCTGCGTCTTCCTCTGCCTATATTGATGCAACCGATCGCCCACTTTCGCCCGGTGAACTGTTTGCCTTATTCATCTTAGGATTAACGTTTGTGGGTTGTCTTTGTCTGGCGATCGCGATCGGGTTAACCCGTGGAGAAACCCTGATTCAACCGATTACTGCCCAACCGATGCCCCCAGCTCAGCCAGTCATCATTCAACCGTCTATTCCCGTTAAAGGTGTGATTGATTACACCTTGCCCAAAAAGTCTTAACCTTTACTAACAACAATCAGTGAGAAACAGTTCTTCCATGTCATTTCCCTCAGCCGATACGCCGCTTTATAACCATCCGCTTCCTGATATTGAGCAGTGGTTAAAAACCCAAGATTGCCAGCAAGACCGTGAGGATTTGCACTGTTGGCATATTCAGCGTACAGGCTGGAAGGCAGAACTATGGCTGGATGTGGATCAGCTTAGTGTGCGCTACTTTGAGTTTGGAGAAGGCGATCGCGCTGTGCAGCGATCATTCAAATATTCTCTCAGCCGCCACGATATCGAAGCTGCTATCTTTGCGGGACCCTAACTTTGAGCGCGCGATCGCATAGAGGCAATTTGTTTGATTGCACTTCACAATGACTGATTCCGAAGCATCCCAAATAGCAACGTCGCCCCTGCTAGCAGTGGCTTACAGCGATATTGAAACAGCAGCTACTCGGCTTCAAGGATATGCCCATCGTACGCCCGTTTTCACATCAACAACGGTCGATCTCCGGGTGGGCAGTCAGGTCTTTTTTAAGTGCGAAAACTTTCAGAGAACAGGTTCCTTCAAATTTCGGGGCGCTTACAATGCACTGGCGCAATTATCACCAGAACAACGGCAGCGTGGAGTGATTGCTTATTCATCGGGCAACCATGCCCAGGCGATCGCGTTGGCAGGTCGCTTGCTCAACACCCCTGCCACGATTGTCATGCCTGCCGATGCGCCAGCGGTGAAACAGTCTGCCACCCGCGAATATGGCGCAGAAGTATTGCTCTACGATCGCGAGACGACGAATCGGGAAGATTTGGGAAAAACCCTGGCAGATGAGCGCGGATTAACCCTAATTCCGCCCTATGATTATCCGCCTGTGATTGCCGGACAGGGAACTGCGGCAAAAGAGTTGATCGATGAAGTGGGCGAATTGGATCTGCTGCTGGTTTGCTGTGGCGGCGGCGGATTGCTCTCTGGCTGCGCGATCGCCGCTCATACGCTATCGCCCCGATGTCAGGTGGTGGGAGTGGAGCCAAAACGGGCAGATGATGCCACGCGATCGTTCTACAGCAAAACCCTGCAAACGGTACATAATCCCGACACGATCGCCGATGGCGCACGAACTGCTTGTTTAGGCGTGTACACTTTTCCCTTGGTGCTGCACTATGTCGCCGATATGGTCACGGTTTCTGAAGCCGCAATTCTTCGCAGCATGTTCTTTTTGTGGGAACGCTTGAAAATTGTAGTGGAGCCAACCGGAGCGCTTGCCGCCGCCGCTCTGCTGGAAGGAGTGCTTCGGCTTCCCAACGCACGAATTGGGGTAATTATCAGTGGCGGCAATGTGGATCTAAAACAGGCAGGAAAGTTGCTGTCCAAAGCATCACAATCCAAAAAAGCGGCAACTAAGAAACCATTAGCTCCAGAGTTAAGTTAGCTTGCCACCCTCAAGACTATTTTCAGTGATTCAGGACTTACGCAAATCAACCGAAATTTGCCCCCCAACCCCCAATTCTGGGGGAGCTAGAGATCAAAGTCCCCCAGAATTGGGGGATTTAGGGGGCGAGTGCGTAAGTCCTATGCTTAAAAGTTTTCCTTAAAATATCTCATCCAGTCATTTGTATAACGCTGTTTTCTTCTATCTTTTGGTAATGTTTTAGGCAACTTGTTTAAGCTAATCTGCATTGTGAATCGAAATATCAGGAGATTATCGAACCTATGGGTTTCTTAGACAGAATTTTTGGTGGAAAGAAGGCTGAGGCGGCTCCTGCGGCTCCTGCTGCTGAGGAGGCTCCTACCAATGCTCCTGCGGGTAGCGCCATTCCGGCTGAGCGTTTGGGTTTGAATGGAGAATATGACCAGAGTGGTTTGGCGAAGCGCGTTGCCAAAGCCTTTGATGATGATGGACAAATTGATGATGTTGACACTCTCTGGGTTGCTCAAACGGGCGGTACAGTTGTGTTGAAGGGTAAAGTGCCTAGCCAAGACTTTTTAAATAAGGCAAAGTCTGTCGCATCTGGCGTGAGGGGTGCAACTTCGGTTGACACAAGCGGCGTAGAAGTTGGCTAACAGCGAGTTTAGCTCGGTGATCCATTTTCTAAAAGATTGAAGAACAAAGGCTCAGCGCAAAATGGCTGAGCCTTTTGCGTATGATGGTGGCAGTTTAGCAATGTGAAACGATGGGACTTTTTGACCAAATTATGGGCGCGATCGCTAATCCTAACCAACAGGCGAACCCAGATCAAATGAGCGATATTTTGGGTACGGTGCAGCAGATCGCTAGCCATAATAACTTGGATGCTGGAGCAGGGGAGACGATGGTATCTATGGTCGGTGGATATGTGCGATCGGCGTTGCAGCAACAACAAGCCGAAGGGGGAAACTCTAAAGTAGCCGCGATCGTCAACCAATTTGGCGGCATTGGCTCCAATCCTGCCGCTGTGTCTGCCTTGTTCTCGCCAGAGCAACAAGCTCAAATTGCCACAGAAATTGCCCAGCGCACCGGATTGCCTGCTGGCACCATTCAAGGGCTACTGGCTTCCCTGATTCCAATCCTGCTCAATCTCCTGGGTTCTGGCAAAACCCTCGAAGGCAACTCAAATCCACTACTCAACAACTTTTTAGATGCCAACAACGACGGCAACGTTGATTTAGGCGATGCTATGCGACTCGCGAGCCGCTTCATGTAGTAGGACAATAGTTTTGAGTTTTGAGTTTTGAGTTCTTAGTGCAAATCTTGAACACAACGAAACCCCGCGAAGATTTCGCGTACATGGGGATGATACCAGTTGCGAAAGGTGTTACGTAAAGCCCACGATCGCGTTGCCCAACTGCCTCCCCGCAATACTCGATGCTGGTTATCAAAATAGGTCTGGGAATAGCCCCGATAAGGGTAGCTAGCAAATTCTGGATAGCCTTGGAACCACGAGCGAGTCCATTCCCACACGTTGCCTATCATGTCGTAGCATCCAAAGGGGCTGACTCCCTGCGGGTAAGCATCCACCGGAGTGGTCTGTCCAACCCTGTGACCATAGTTGCAAAGCAGTGGAGATGGAGCCTCTCCCCACGGAAAAATTAATGGCAGTTGGGCAGCACTTTTCCATCCTGCCGCTTTTTCCCATTCAGCTTCTGTGGGCAATCGCTTGCCGACAAAGTTGGCGTAGGCTTCGGCTTCATACCAACTCACGCCACAAACGGGATGTTGATCGCAAGCTGCGTCATCTGACCAATAAAACGGCTGGGTGACTGGATGCTGCTGGAGCCATTGCCAGCCCTCAACTGACCAGTAGTCAGCAGTTTTATAACCGTTCGCCTGCATAAACCAACGGTATTGCTCACAGGTAACCGGGTACGAATCAATCCAATACGGTTCCAGATGCACCCGATGGATGGGGCGTTCATTATCCAGTGCCGCGATCGCCTGATTTCCCATCTCAAAAGCACCCGCAGGAATTTGAATCATTGGAGCGTGGGCTGACTGAGAGGTGCGGGGTGCAGAGCAAGCGGTGTGGGCTTGCTGCCTTGCTTTGATTGCCAAGACGATCGCGATCGTTTCACAATGCTGACTTTCGTGCTGCAATAACCATCGCCACAACCGTTCTTGCTGCTCAATTGGCGCGATCGCCAGATAGTCAAAAACCTGCTCTCGAATATTGCTTAAATAGGCTTCAATTTCCGCTAAGGGAGGCAGTTTAACGCGATCGACCTTGGGTAAGACATCCGCCGCAAATAGACGATGATATTCAGAAAACTGGGATGGATATCCGGCAGAGCGCTCCAGCAACCAAAGTGATTCAGTGTAGGCAATATGCCCCAAATGCCAGCCGATAGGGCTAAAGTCTGGGTGAGCTTGGCAACACAGCGTTTCGGAGTCAATGCCTTGAAACAATGACAGCGTAGATTCGCGGCACTCAGTCATCCATTGGCGTAACGAACGAGCGGCTGGAACAGCAGGGAGTGAGCCGCTACAGATCGTGGGTTTCGATGTTGAGGTCATGGTCAATGGTAAGAATGCTGCGATCGCGAAAGGATATCCAGTTGCCGTCAAAAAGCGGCTCGGAAGCAATCAAAACGGCATCAGGAAACAGTGGATCATCCCTCAGCCAATATAGACTGGGCACCGGATCTCGGCTGGCATACCGAGCGGCAACCATCTGCTGCCCATCGCTGATGATCAAATTGGCAGAAAAATCAGTCGCGTATTTTTCGCCCAGTTTGGACAGTATAGTGAGCGATCGCGTCAGAGCCTCTGTTAATGAAGTCTGCGGATCTTCAACCAGTTCATTCACTAGCAGCGCAAAGATATGTTCAGAATCAGTCGTGCCTTGAATGGATTGATAAACCTGATCGCTCAACCGTTCCCGAATCGGACGATAAAGCGTTTGACGAAAATTATTAATAAAACCATTATGAATGCCTGAAACGTGCTGAGCTTGAAAAGGTTGACAGTTGCTTAAATCAACCGATAGCCCTGCTGTGGCACTCCGAACATTAACCAACACACAGCCCGACTCGACATAGCGACTCAAGCTAGGCAAATTAACATCATTCCAAATCGGCAGCGTATTTTTGTAGAAAAATGGCTCAACATCCCGTTGTGGATGATACCAGCCCACTCCAAATCCGTCCGCATTCAGCAACCCCGCCGTCATCTCACGGGGCTGATAGCTTTGCACGATCAGGGAATGTTCGGGCTTATAGAGAAGCCGATCAAGGGGCACAGAAGCGCCAAAATAGCCGAGTAAGCGGCACATGGATTAAGAATAAAAAGTAGGTTCTCCAGATTTTTACACAAATCGTTGAATAACAGCTTAGAACCCAACCTTAAAGTGCATTTCAGAAAAGCCCTTGCCGTCTTAGCATGTATTTCAAGACAGGTGTTTCAAAAAAAGTGAGAGATTGCATAGTTATGCATTAAGGATGAAGACAAAAGGGGCAAAAGTTTTTGATGATGGATCTCAGGTTTGAATGATGGGGTGGCAAACCTAATACGCAAAACTTTTAACTGTAGATTTGTACTCGCAACTCTTAAATGTTCGTCTTAAGATTTTTGAGTATTTTGCTACAAAGAAAGCCAAATCACGGCAAAATTTTCAATAGTCCCATTTTTTAAAGGAGACCGATATGAACTCTGCTCGCTGGCGCAAAATTCTTGCCCCACTATTAATCAGTCTGGTGCTGTTTATTTCAGCCTGTACTCCCGCTCAAGAATCTCGCTATTCTCAGGTTCAAAAAGACACAACTCAGCGGGGCGCACCTGCGGCTGTTGCTAAAAAAGCTGAACAAGGCGCGAAATTCAACAAGATTTTTCCCGATGGCATCAAGGGCTATGAAGTGGTCGCTGCCCAAGAAAAGAAAGGATTTGCTGAATATAAAGTGAACAAAGACGGCAAAAACGTGGCAATGCTGTCGATTAGCGATACAACGAGCAATCCTTCCGCGGCGGCAAAATATCAAGCAGCAACCGAAAAAGTGGCGGGTTATCCATCGGTGGATCAAGGAGCAAACGCCACCGGAATTTTGGTGAACGATCGCTATCAGGTAAAAATCCTTTCCCGCGATCCATCCTTCACTAAGGCAGACCGGGTGCAGTGGCTACAAAAGTTTGACCTGAAGGCATTGGCAAAAATGAAGCCCGCGATCGCGACCAAAAAACCTGTGACTCAAGTGACCAAATTGCCGCCTCTGCCTCAAAGAGCGCCCAATCCATCCTTGGTGCCTCAGCCTGCCGGTTAATCCTTCATGTTTCATCGTTATCACGCCATGATTGCTACTCCCCGTACATTTCTCGTTCCTGCCTTATTGAGCCTGTCACTGGTTGTAGCGGCGTGTGGAGGTGAAAAGCCTCCTTCGCGCTATGACCAGGCTCAAACAAAAACTCAGGGTCAATCAGCGGTTTCTAAACAAGCTGTCAACGGCGGTCAACTCAATAAGTATTTTCCTAAGTCAGCCAATGGCTTTTCAGTCGTTGCCGCTCAGGAAAAGAAAGGATTTGCAGAACACAAGGTCAATAAAGGCGGCAAAAACGTGGCGATGCTGTCTATTAGCGACACGATTAGCACGCCAGCATCCGCTAGTAAATATCAACAAAGTACCTCCAAAATTGCTGGGTTTCCTGCCGTTGACCAAGGGCAAAATGGGACGGGTGTGTTGGTGGGCGATCGCTTTCAAGTTAAAGCTCAATCTCGTGATCCATCTTTTACCAAACAAGACCGCGTAACCTGGATTCAAAAATTTAATCTAAACGGTCTATCTCAACTGAAATAAGGAGTCCTATCTGTGAGTAAATCAATTTTTGAACTCGTTGACGAACTTCCCACTGGCGGCATCACCGTCATGGCGATGAAGTCTCTCGACACGCTGATTCCCGGTCAATGGCAAAATTTGACCGGGTTCGACAACACCATTCGTGCCGTCACTGGCGAAACCGATGAAGCCTTGATTCAGCAAATTGGTGAACGCGCAGTGGCGTTATACAACGACAAATCTCAAGGCTATCAACGTGCCTACTGGCTCTATGACTCGGTGCAAGGCGGTTCCGGCTTATTAGGAGCGGCTGCCCTCGCCAACCGCATTGGACAAGATACGTTTCTGGGATTTCTCAAAAACGTCACTCCAAAACCAGAGAAAGCTCAAAGCATTGACCTCTCTATCAAACTGGTAACTGAGCTAGTTGCCTTTTGCCAAATTAACGGCATCCCTGGCGACAGCATTGGCGATTTTCTGGGAGCATTAGGCGATTACAGCGGTGAATCGTTGATGAGAATGGCGGCGTTGGTTTGCTTCGACGGGCTGATTCCTTTAGGTCCTGAGTTTGCTGAAAAAGCACTGGGCAATGTCCAAGGCAGCAAGGCTTCAGACTTAGAAAATAATCAAACCTATAAAAGCGTCAAGGATTTGATTCCTGGCGATAACTCCAACGACAAGCTAGGCTTTATTACTAAAAGTTTTGATTCCACAAAAGGCTGGATGCAAAACTTTGTCTCCTCCACCGGGGCGACTCAAAGTGGATTGATGCAAAATCTCAAAGGCTTTATCGACTTTACCGATGATAAAGCGGATTATGTGGGTGCGTTGCTGGATATGAATGTCAAGTACTACCGCCATACCGGGCTACAAACTTTGGCACGGCGTTTGGTCGAGCGCGCAGTCGCTGAAATTTAGCTGAAATTCAATTAAGGCTGTGCATATTTGTGTGGACTGATTTAGATTGACACTGGATCAGTCCATTTTTATATTGATTTCCTTTTTGATGCCAAACCTGTTACAACCATTGTTATTCGCGTTTATTCACAGCGCTGCTGTCCTAAATCGTAGAGTTTTATAGTTTGCTTTTAGATTTTGTGGCGATCGCCTCTTTTCTACCGCAATTAATCAACACTGATTTAAGGATCAATTGATAGGATCGTTGCACTGTTTAGGAGTTCGGCATGGCGCGTACCAGAATTTTGGTTGTGGAAGACGAACAAATTGTTGCGGATGATCTGAGAGAAACTCTGGAAATTTTAGGCTACGAAGTGGCTGGATTGGCAGTTTCTGGCGAAGAAGCGATCGCAAAAGTAGCCGCCACTTGCCCCAATTTAGTGTTGATGGATATTCGGCTTGAAGGCGCAATGGATGGCATTGAAGCGTCTCAAATCATCCAAACAGACTTTCAATTACCGGTGGTTTATCTCACCGCCAATGCCGATCGCGCCACGTTAGAGCGGGTCAAGCAATCTGAACCGTTTGGCTATCTGATGAAGCCTTTTACCGAAAGATCGCTTGCCACGACCATTGAAATTGCGATCGCTCGCCATCAAGCAGAACTGAAAGTGCATCAAACCCTACAAAGGGTGCAAGCGGGAAAAAATGCTGCCGAAGAACTGGCGCAAGAAAAATCAGAATATCTTTGTCTACTTGCCCACGAACTCCGCAATCCATTAACCGCTATCAAGTTTGCCGCAGAAGTGTTACAAAGCCACAGTGACCAATTGCCCGACGAGAAAAAACTGCGCTATGTTCAGCGGATTCAAACGGCAACCATTAGCCTGAACAAGCTATTAGAAGACGTGTTAACCCTGGAGCATTCAAACGCCAATCCTCTACAGTGGTCTCCTTTACAATTAGATGTAGTCAGCTTTTGCGAAGAATTGATTGAGGTGTTACGGGTCAACTGCGACGACCATCACACGCTGACTTTTTGCACCAATGTTAAGTATTATCAGGCGTTTTTAGATGAAAAGCTTTTATGGCATCTGTTAAACAATTTACTGGGCAACGCCATTAAATACTCTCCAGCAGGCGGCATTGTATCCTTACAGTTATACGGCAACCCCGATCGCTTCAGCCTATGTGTAACTGACAAAGGCATTGGCATTCCCCCACAAATGATAGCTCACCTGTTTCAACCCTTTCATCGGGCGGGTAATGTAGGGCAAATTCCTGGAACTGGATTAGGATTGGCGATCGCCAAACAATGTGCAGACCTCCAAGGTGGCAGCATCAGCGTGGATAGCACCCTTGGGCAAGGCACCACATTTACCGTAGTCCTGCCCCGAAACAAGCAGGAGGAATAAGAGTGTTTAACTCAAAATTCAAAACTTTCTCGTACGACATTACTTCCCAAGCAACCGTTTCACCCAATATCCTAAAGCTGTTACCAACCGTTGAATTGGGCTAAACCAGTGACGTTTTGCTTTGGTCGTAGTCACCACGCCAAACTCTTCACCGCTCGTAGAAGGAGTAATATCGTTGACTTCGTAAAGGCTATATTCTCCACTCTTACCCGGAATTTTCACCTGAAACGATTGCCCTACTAGAACGTGGTCTTTGGCTTCGGCATAAGCTTCTTTAGAAATCAGAAAGGTTGTTCCTAAAGTTTTGTTGGCGGCTTCGATCCGGCTTGCCAAATTTACAGCATCCCCGATCGCGGTCATTTTCGGGTTTTTGGGATCGCCAATCGTGCCAATTACCGTCCAGCCATAATGAACCCCAATCCCAATTCGCAACCGCTGTTGATATAAGCCTTCTAAGGACGGGTTTAACTCTTCCAACGCTGCCAGCATTCCCACCCCTGCCCGAATGGCTCGTTCCGCAGCGCGATCGGGGTTATCCACGCCAAACAGCGCCATAAACCCGTCACCCATATAAACATTGATCGTGCCACCATACCGATTAATTACCTCTGCCATCCGCTGAAAATAGCGATTCAAAACATAAATCACATCGTAGGGCAGCAGCGCTTCTGAAAAGGCAGTAAATCCTCGAATATCTGCAAACAAAATAGCGACGTGCTTTTCTTGCCCCAATAAGGAAGGAGCCGCTTTCTTGGATACCTGATCGAAAAACATTGCCATGTCATCTGCATCCAAAGATAGCCGCCGCAAAGTAATTTTGCCTTCACGAGCAATCATCGTTTGGCAGGCTAACCGCACACAGGGTTCAAAACCCAACTGATCCGCTAAAACCTGTTCTTCTGGGGTTCGCGGCGCACAAAATTCCTGCCCATCTAAAATCAGCACGCGACAGGTCGAACAACGGGCATTGCCACCACAGACATGAGTATGAGGAATCCCTGCTTCTAAAGCCGCCGTCAGCAATGTATTAGCGTCTTCCGTTTCGATCAGTTGTTGGTCGGGCAAATAAAAAATCTGCGTCATGGTGGAGTGCTTCCATCACCGTATTGTTGAATCTACACTGAACCCACTCAAAACCCCGGATTGAAACAGTCAAGTATTGAAATAGTTCGTTTTCTAACGATTTGTAGCGTCTCAAAACAGACCTTAAATCGATTAGTAGCAACTCCATGTATCGATATTGTAACGGGTGAGTGCGATCGCCCGACTCACCCTTTTCGCTTAGTCGGCTTGTCTTTTTCTTTCCTAGTTCCCGGCTCTCTATTTCCCTTGCTGCTCCGTTCCCAAGCCGCACCTTTAGCCCCTTTGCCGCCTACCCCGGTCTGCATCGCCGCATTATAAAGCGCCTCATTTGCCGCCGCTGATTTAAACAAATCCACCACCGGATTGGGATAGTCTACGCCCAACTTCACGTTAAAGCGCTGTTGCTCCACCGGAAGCAACTGCCACGGCTCATGCACTTTTCCTGCGGGAACTTGTGCCAGTTCGGGTAGCCAATGTTTCACATAGGTGCCGTTTGGATCGTAATCTCTAGACTGCTTGAGAATATTGAAAAAGCGGAAGCCACGGGCATCATTCCCCACACCAGCCGTGTAGTTCCAGTTGCCCCAATTGCTGCACACATCGTAATCAACCAGCAGCGACTCAAACCACTCTGCGCCCATCTGCCAGTTGATGCCCAAATTTTTGGTGAGGAAACTGGCAACATTTTGCCGCCCCCGGTTGGACATAAACCCAGTAGCGGCGATTTCGCGCATATTGGCATCTACCAAGGGAAAGCCCGTTTTGCCCTCACGCCATAGGTCAAACCTTTGCCAATCTTCTTTCCAGGGAAGAGACATCCCTTGCAGCCCAGACAATCGGAAAATGCGATCGCCGTGTTTGGCGCAAATGAATCGAAAATAGTCTCGCCACAGCAGTTCAAAAATCAGCCAGTAAGTCGAATCGTTCTGCACCCGCTTCGTTTCATATTCCTGAACCTGCTCAAAAATATAGCGGGGCGAAAGACAGCCCAACGCCAGCCACGCAGAGAATTTTGAGGAATAATCGGCACCCACCATGCCGTTTCGAGTTTCTTTGTAAGTCTTGAGGCAATCTTGTTGCCAAAAGTAGTGATCAAGCCGAGCTTTGCCTGCGGTTTCGCCGCCCTCAAATTTCAATACGGCGCGATCGTCAAAAGCAGGCGAGTCTAACCCGAAGCTTGATAAAGCAGGTAGATCGCCGGGTTCTACAGTGGGCAATGGCGGCAGTTTTGTAGGAGTAGGAAAGGTTGGATTGATTGTGCTTTCTTTTTCGACCTGCTTGCGAAAGTTGGTGAACACTTCTGGCAGTTGGCTGACTTCAAACGGCAAATCATCGGGATGATACAGCGTGTGTCCCCAAAAGCGCTGACATTTGACCCCGATCGCCGCCAATGCCTGATTGATCGACTCTTCCACCGCGATTTCTTCTGAGGTGACCTCTTGGTGGTAATAAACCGCTGTAATGCCCAACTGCTTTGCCAAATCAGGAATCACAACTTCTGGATTGCCCTGACGAATAATCAAATCGCTGCCGAGGGACTGGAGCGATCGCCGCAGATCTGCCAAGCTTTCCAGCAAAAACTGTGCCCGGAAAGCACCCGTTTTAGGAAAGCCAAAGGAGGTTTGCCCAAACTGGCGCGGATCGAAACAATAGAGCGGCAGCAAAAAATTGGGGTTTGCTTGAATGGCACGGTGCAACGGTTCGTGGTCATGCGATCGCAAATCGCTGCGAAACCAAATCAAAATTCGCTGATCGGTCATGGTGGGCGGATTAAGCGATACGTTCCGTTACTCTACCAATGTCCAATCGATTTTGGATGAGTTCCAGATGGGATAGTCTTGACAAATATCAGAATTTTGTTTTTGCAACTTCAGAGCCTGACCGTAGCTAAACAGCGCCTCTTCATATTGCTTTAGCTCCTTCAGCACAGAGCCGCGAAACAGCCAAGCTTCACGATTAGTGTTGGACAAATCTATTGCTCGGTTAAAACTCGCTAAGGCAGCCTTATAGTGATGCAGGTGAACCAGCACCACTCCGTGAAATACCCAGGTTTTAGACCGATTCGGTTGAATGCGGAGTGCTGCTTCAAAGCTGGCAAGGGCAGCCTCGTAATAGCCTTGCTTGGTTAAAACGGCACCCCGGCTACACCACAACCGATGGAGCGTTTTAGTCGTGACTAAGCTATTAGCTTTAATGGTTGTTCGCTGAGCATAGCGCTTGGAAGAGAGATGAAGTGAAGATGCGGAAGAGATAGTAGATGAACCCATGGTAATTCTTTGCAAAATTGAAGACTCCAGGCGATCAATATCGCTATGTGCGCTTTCACTGTCTGTATTCTGGCTTTTATACCCCCCATTTCTTACCCGCCATTATGCTCAACTTTTGAGGCAGCCAAAAAGGATATTGGGATGCAGATTTACAGCGATCGCGTCAATACTAGCCACACTTTGGTTGGTTGCCCTAGGGGGCTTAAGCCCTTGGGTGATTACGGTGTTTAATCTGCCCTAATCAAAGTGATTCCTGCGATACTCCCGCCAGCATTTAGAAACACTCGCACCCCCGATTATTGCCTCAGAATGTAAACTATTGCTGCAATCCCTATCAAAATGGCAGCAATTATTTAGACAATGTCGCCAACTTGGATTTTTTTGGAGACACTTCATGTTGAATATGCAGTTGCTTGCTGTTGCTGAGAGAGCGGTTAATTGGAGTCCTAATGTTGCAGTGGTGATGATAGTCTGCAATGTTTTAGTATTTGCGATCGGTAGAGCTACCATCAGTCAGAAAAATGTCGGTCCTCTGCCAACTTTGTTTGCTGGCATGAGTTTGGCTTCCCTGATTGCAACGACTTCCCTAGGGCATATTTTGGGGGCGGGCGCGATTTTAGGGCTTTCTAATTTAGGCGTTTTGTAACTTGCCTTTGACCTGATAAATAAAAAAGTCAGAAAAAACTTTCTGGCTTTTTTATTTTTAATCAATATATCTGTAGATTTTGCTGCTTTAGCTATCACACTGTGTAGTCGGACGCTAAGTGCCGCACTTTTACAGGCGATCGCGGCTGACTTACTCGAATCATTGGCTCAGTCGCTTGCTGCAACTGATAAACAATTTCCAATGTTTGCAACCCATCTAAAACCGCTGCCCGAATAATTGGATCTTGCTCACGCTTTAACATGACCCGAAAGTAGTCGGCGATTTGACGACGAGAAGGAATTTTGGTGAAACTTTGACCATTTGTGCCGCGCGATCGCGGCTCCAAACGATATTTATCATCCAATACAGAAACCGAATCAGTCAGTTGACGGACTGCCAAGAGACGTTTCAAAGGATCTTTGTGTGCCAAATCAAACAACAGTTGATTAATTGGAATGTGAGCGCGAGGATCTGGGCGAGTGCAGATCTGCCACACTAGCAGCCCCAGCCCCGTCAGCGTTCCCAGTCCCTGTAAAATCGCCCCGGATGCAATCCAAGCGCTATCCGACTCTGCCCAAATTGCAGCAGCGATATAGGTGCTAAAGGTCGCGATCGCCCCTGCTCCCGCAGCTATCACAAACGGTTGATTCCAGCTTTGCAGCCGCTTACGAATTGCCACAGTGTTGACTGACGGCTTCCAGTTGGGCATCCAATACACCAGCAGCATCACCGCAACTCCGGTGCCAGTGGCAAAAACTAGCCTGCCATCCCAATACAGCAGAGCGATCGCGCCTATTGTAACCACCACCCAGCCACCCGATGCAAATCCATGCCGCGAGGAAAACCGCCTAAGCGTTTGAGCCTTGATTTTTTCTAACGGCAGATCTTGAAGTGCGCTAACTAAGAAACGCCAGCGAAACGCATCTTTTGTTGCCTGAGATGAAACTTTTGTCACCGTGCCAACCCGCTCAAAAAGTATTCCAAACTAAAATCCAGCATTCCATTGACTTATAAATTCTACAACTGGAATACCTTGCCTGCGGTTGTATCTGGAAATTCGATGATGAGAGTTAATGATGATTCGGTACAATCGAGGTCACAGGCTTACAGCAAAGGAATTTTGGAGTGGTTACTCTCGGTGTCAATATTGACCACATCGCTACTATTCGGCAGGCACGGCGGACCGTAGAACCCGACCCGATCGCAGCAGCGATATTGGCAGAACTTGGCGGGGCGGATGGCATTACTGTGCATTTACGAGAGGATCGGCGGCACATTCAAGACCGGGATGTGCAATTATTGCGCCAAACCGTGCGAACCCATTTGAACCTAGAAATGGCAGCAACCGATGAAATGGCGGCGATCGCCCTTGAAGTTAAACCTGATTACGTGACGCTGGTGCCTGAACGACGGGAAGAAGTGACGACAGAAGGCGGGTTAGATGTTGCCGGACAAGCCGGACGCATAACTCAAGTAGTGAATGAACTGCAAGCAGCCGGAATTCCAGTTAGCTTATTTATTGATGCAGACGTGGCTCAAATTGATGCCTCCGTGTTGTCTGGAGCCAAATTTATCGAACTGCATACTGGGCGCTATGCTGATGCCAAAGGGGAAGCACTCCAGCAAAAAGAACTAAAAGTGCTGGAAGAAGGGTGCAAACGGGCGATCGCCGCAGGGCTGAGAGTCAACGCAGGGCATGGGCTAACCTATTGGAATGCTTACCCGGTTGCTTGCCTATCCGGGATGGAAGAATTGAATATTGGGCATACCATCATCAGTCGAGCAGCGCTGGTTGGCATTGAACGCGCCGTTCGGGAAATGAAGCTTGTGATTCGCGGCAGTTCATAAAAATTATAGATTTTTTAGCCGTGAGTTTTGAATTAAGCGATCAAATTCATTAGGCTCCTAGGTAAGATCAAATCCTGCAATTCAAATCTCAGAATTTACTAGGTTAAAACGGGTTCACTATGCAAACTTACTATTTCATCCTAGCCAGTCAAGGCTTTTTAGCTGGAGAAGCGCTTGATGAAGTGCTGAAAGAGCGTACCCGGTATTATCAAGAGCAAGAAAAAGAAATAGACTTTTGGCTTGTTCATCAACCTGCTTTTTTGGAAGCTCCAGAGATGGCGGCTCTCAAAACCCAGTGTCCCCAGCCTGCTACGGCAGTCATTTCAACCAATCCTCAGTTTATTAACTGGCTTAAACTGCGACTAGAATTCGTCATTACCGGAGAGTTTCAAGCTCCCTCAGAGACGATCCCGCAAGCGATCGCGTCTTTGGCACCTGCATCATAGGTTGACACACAGTTTTTCATCTGCCCATGCAACGGCAGTATCGCTCCGTCTTCAATCCCTCATCGTTCAGCGGTTATGCACTAATGATTCAATCCCTCCATCATCAATGCGTCGCGATCCTGGCAAGCTCTATCTTGTTGTCAGCAGGGACAAAAGTTCAAGCTCAAGCGTTGCCACCTGCCGAAGTTTTGCCTCTTCAAACGGCTAGTTATGCCACCTGTCAGCCACCAGCGCCCAGTGAATATCTATTGCTGGTTGTGACTCGTACCCCCGATAGCCAAACACAAGTGCAACAGCTTTTACCACCCAATACGACCGTTGGCGCTTGCACTTACTTAGAAGACACCGTGACTCGTGTGGGCGGATTTAGAACTGTTGAACGGGCAAATGCTTGGGCAAAATACGTGACGGAGACGACTGGTTTAGCTGCCTTTGTGGCTCGTCCTGCGGAAACTCCCCAAGCTTCATCTACGGCTGGGACTTCTACACCTGCCGCGATCTCAAAACCGCAAAAGCCAACAGCCTCACCTTCCACGGCAGCAAAGCCAAATGATTCTAGCTATAGCCCTAAGCCGCTAGGGCTTGGCTATGCGGTGCTGGTTGACTACCAAAACCAACCCGAAATGGCGGTCAAAGTTCGGCAAATCCTTGGAAAAGATTTGGGGCTGGTTTCCTATGGACAACGCCCCTACCTGTTGGCGGTTTACACGGCTGACTCAAATGCGGCAAATACGGCACTGCAACTGTTGAGCGATCGCGGCTTTTGGGCAACTCTCGTAGATAGCCGTCGCGTCATTTTGCTGCGCCGCACCGTTTCCCTACCGTCTACGGCTGCAACGAATCGGTAGATTTCAAGGCGCAATTCCTATGGGTTAAAAGAGTGTTCTACACTTTTATGATTTAGCTGCCAGCCTGTAGCGCTGGTTCCTCTTTAACGCAAAGCCGTTCGATCGCTTGATCTGCGGTAATTAGACGTTTTAAAACCACCTGTCCAATATTTTTTCCTTCAGCTTCTAGTTGAATGCGATCGCTAGGCTTAACCTCCAGCATCAACACCGCCTCTTCAACCCGATAAAGGCACAATTTCTCACCATTCTCCCAAATGAAAAGCTCCACTTGCTCAATCTGGGGTTTTCGTCGCCAAACGCTTTCGCTCCACAGTCCGCTCAATTCCCAAACTCGACCAATTGTCCAACCATCTGATAAAAAAAAGTATTTCACAACCTTTAAAAGTCCTGAAACTCGTGGTTTACCTCGCCATTAGTCTAGCTGATACTTTTTGCATATGGTGATTAACATTGAGACATGGGTGCATCCCAGAAATTTAGCTTACTCTCTCATCCACTGGCGCGTACCAAAAGATAAACACGATCGCGCCGCCACTTCAGCAGCTTTTTCCAACGCCTTCACAAAATTAGTTTGCAGAATGAAATAGCAAAACGCGCCATGAAAAATGTCGCCTGCGCCCAGGGTATCGACGGGCTGGATTTGGGGAACGGGAATGTCGCCTGTCTGAGCGCGATTCGTGAAACGTTCGCGAAGCGTCTCCGAAGGAGAATCCCCGTGGAAATCGCCGTACCAAATCGGCTGCTCTCCTTGGGTGATGGCAATATAAGAAATATCAAAGTTTTTTAGGTATGCCACCACGTCTGCTTGAGTGACGCAGTGGGGCGGCTGAAAGTTGGCGGAGCAAATGGCATAATTCACCAGCGGCAGCACAGTTTCTAAGCCGGGTTTCCAACTGCCGCCGTCTAGCACCACCGGAATATTGAGCGTCTTGGCTTGTTGGGCGATCGCTTTTCCTATGCCTATTTGATGCCCATCCAGCAGCACAACATCTACGCCCTGCAAAACATCGACGGGAATTTGGGCGGGATCTGCCTGAAGTTTGACAGCGTTGATGGAGATGACAGCGCGATCGCCCGTTGCCTTCGTCACAATAATGGAAGACACGGGCGGCGACTCAGACCATGACAGATCAAGATCCAGCAGCGACACGCCGCACTGCTGCAAATCTGCCCTAATCAACTGCGTCATTGGGTGACAGCCCACCACGCTCAACAGACTTGCCCGACCACCTAAAGCGCCAAACGCCACTGCTGCATTCGTCGCCGGACCGCCAGCCGATGCTGTATAGTCCAACGCCACCAGCTTTTGGTTTGACTTCGGCGGCTCCATCACCTGATAGATTAAATCTAGCGTCGTTAATCCGACAAACAGTCCATGCATCACGCCGTTAGCTGAGGGGTGTCGGTAGGGTGCCGTTGGCGACAGCGTAACGCATTAATCAAACAGCTTATATTGACAGAAAACTGTGCCATCTGATCCTAAACCAAGAACGCTTTATATTGTTGGAACGCCGATCGGCAATCTGGAAGACATCACCTTTCGGGCAGTGCGGATTTTGCAAGCTGTGGATGCGATCGCCGCCGAGGATACCCGCCACACGGGAAAACTGCTGCACCACTTTCAAATTACTACGCCCCAAGTGAGCTATCACGAGCATAATCGCATCACCCGCACTGGGGAACTGGTGGAACGGCTGCAACAAGGGCAAGCGATCGCCCTAGTCAGTGATGCTGGAATGCCGGGAATTTCCGATCCGGGCTATGAGTTGGTCAAAGCCTGTGTAGAAGCAGGGCTGACTGTCGTTCCGATTCCCGGCTGTAGCGCAGTGGTGGCAGCCTTAATCGCCTCTGGCTTGCCCAGCGATCGCTTTGTGTTTGAAGGTTTTCTGCCCCCAAAACCCAAAGATCGCCGCGCCCATTTGGAACGGCTCACCTCTGAGTCGCGCACCCTGGTTTTTTATGAAGCGCCCCATCGGTTACGCCAAACCCTGCAAGATTTACTGATATTGGGCAGCGATCGCGCGATCGTGTTGGCACGAGAACTCACCAAGCTGCACGAAGAATTCTGGCGCGGCACGATTGCTGAAGCGATCGATCAGTATCGCGATCGCGAACCCATGGGAGAATTTACCCTCGTGTTAGCAGGCGCAGAACTCAACCCGCTGGTTCTGACCGATGATGCCCTTAAAGCTGAACTGCAAGCCCTACTCAACCAAGGAATCTCTCGCTCTGAAGCCAGCCGCCAGCTTGCCCAACAAACCGCCCTGCCCCGCCGCCAAATTTATCAACTAGCCTTGTCTCTGCCAAATGATGCTTAGAAATTCACTTGCAATTCATCTAATCAGCAGTGTTTAGCTTGATCTGGGAACACTAAGCGAAATCTAGAGCATCAACCATCATGCAAAAGCTAATTGGCATTCTATTTCTACTTGCAGGCACTTACGTTTTGGGTCAAAACGTCATCTTTTCGACCTACTTTTCGCCCTTTTTCTGGGGAAATCTACCCGCTGTTGGCTCTGTTCTAGCTTTGATGATTGGGATTATCTGTCTAGTTGTGTTTCCAAGGCAAACCAAAAGTTTTGGCTGGATTTTTCTCGTCGCGGGAATTGTGTCAGTATTTCTCAGCAGTGGCGTATCACTAAAGCCCACGAGCTTGTGGAATTTTGTAGTGGCATTCACCGCAATCACTGTCGGCTATCGACTGTTAACTGCTCGTCGTTTAAGGTTCTGATCAGAAGGGTTGGTTTCGCGACCAATCTTGCTAGAAACCTTGAATTTGCAGCCAAAGCCTGTCTATTTAGACTTGTCCATTCGTTCCGGTAGCTGACACTGAATATCCGACCATAGAACACATCCTGCCAAACCTAGTTCTGGGCGATCGCGGTAGGCTACTTCAGCCACCCACACCGTCACGGTTCGATCTAGCCCAACCCAATAGAGATAGCTCGCAGTAGGCTTATAGTGAACACCGACGCGAATATTGGAAAAGTCGTCTTCGCAGGTGGCATAGCCAAAGCGAATGGTAATTTGGGCAACCAAGCATTCGGGCGTGTCTACATATTCGCCAAATGTGTCCCGCTCTTTCCAAAAGGTATCCAAAAATTTTTCAAGGTTAGGCAGAAGCTTCTCGGGCGCACCACCGCGTGTGCCGTAGATAATGGCGGGGTTATTTTCAACGATGATGTGGTAGGAATGGGGCATCGTTCAGGTTATTGTTTCTTAAACATAAATGGGGCATGGGCGATCGCGTAATCCACCGCTCTCTACCCATACCCCACTTTACAAATCCTAATTAGATATTGGTTTCGCTCAACTCGCGAGTCATGTAGTCGAAGGGTTGGTCTAGCATATTGCCGACCGGAATGCCAGCCGCTGCCACTTGCTCTTTAACAATTTCCTTCATCACCTGAATGCCATATACGGTAGAGCCAATCGGCACTGCCAAGGAGTTGTAGGTTTCCCGCAGACCTTCTAGCACGCGCTCGTCTAGCACATCTGTGTCACCTGCCACTAATGCATAGCTGGCATAGCGCAAGTAATAATCCATATCTCTGAGGCAAGCGGCATATCGACGAGTGGTATAGGCATTTCCACCCGGACGAATCAATTCGGGCAATTCCTCAAACAAGCGCAATCCTGCCTGTTTAACGATGCCTGCTGCGTTAGAGTTAATCACGGATGCTGCCTGCACACGCAGCATCCCCGTATCAAAATAGGATTTCAGCCGATCCATGGCATCTCGGTCGAGGTATCGACCTGTATTGTCGTAGTTTTTAATTAAACTTGTAACTGCGTCACGCATTGAACTTTCCCCCAGGCATTCTTAAATAGTTCAAAAATAAATGCTTTTGGTTATCTCTAACGGAGTAGTTTCGCTCACCTCAGCACGGCTAGTCTAACATGCAGTGACAACCCTACAAGCTCCATCTCTCAGTTGTTTTGGCGTGTAAAGAGATATTGAGAAAGAGCGCGATCGCAGCCATTCATGCTCTTTAGAATTACTACTTTTGCGGTCAATGCTTGAGTCTGTTTTGACAAACTCATTATGTAATCTTTGATACAAAGTCAGAGTAGCCCACTCTTTAGGATCATTACAACTATAGTGACGCTGTAGCCTTATCAGAACTGCTCCTAGGTTAGCACCAGCTACGACACTGGAATTCTGACTGCTTTTTCTGTTTCCCAGTATTTGGAAACAGTCCGCACGAATTAAGGAGTATTTCATGACCACCCCGCAGGAAATCCTGGACTGGATCAAGCGTGACAAGATTCAGATGATTGATCTGAAGTTCATTGATACACCCGGAATTTGGCAGCACTTAACGCTGTACCAAGACATGATCAATGCCGATAGTTTTACCGATGGCGTTGCCTTCGACGGATCGAGCATCCGGGGCTGGAAAGCCATCAACGACTCAGATATGGCAATGGTGCCCGATCCAAACACGGCTTGGATCGACCCATTTATGGAAGAGCCAACCCTGAGTATGATTTGCAGCATCGTTGAGCCGAGAACCGGGCAACCCTACAGCCGCGATCCTCGTTCCATTGCCAACAAAGCAGTTGAGGCAGTCAAAGCAGCCGGATTAGGCGATACGGTCTACTTTGGACCCGAAGCGGAGTTCTTTGTGTTTGACAACGTGCAATTTGACCAAACCCAAAACGAGGGCTACTACAAAGTTGATAGCATTGAGGCTGCTTGGAACTCTGGTCGGCAAGAGACAGGCGGCAACTTGGGCTATAAGGTTCGTAACAAGGAAGGCTATTTCCCAGTTGCTCCTACCGATACGCTGCAAGATATGCGAACCGAGATGTTGATGACGATGAAGAAGTGCGGGGTGCCGATCGAGAAGCACCACCACGAAGTCGCCACAGCAGGGCAGTGTGAACTGGGATTTCGGTTTGCGCCATTAGTGCAAGCAGCCGATTTTCTGATGACCTACAAATACTGCATCAAGAATGTGGGCAAAAAGTATGGTAAGTCAGTCACCTTTATGCCCAAGCCTGTGTTTGGCGATAATGGATCGGGGATGCACTGTCACCAATCAATCTGGAAAGATGGGCAACCCACTTTCTTTGGCGATCGCTATGCCCAACTCAGCCAAACTGCACTGTGGTACATTGGCGGCTTGCTCAAACACGCGCCTTCTATTCTGGCATTTACTAACCCAACCACCAACTCCTACAAGCGCCTGGTGCCTGGGTTTGAAGCTCCAGTGAACCTAGCATATTCCCAGGGCAATCGCTCTGCCTCCATTCGGATTCCCTTAACCGGCGATAGCCCCAAAGCAAAACGCTTGGAATTCCGCTGTCCAGATGCATCTTGCAACCCTTACTTGGCTTTTGCTGCAATGGTTTGCGCGGGCTTAGATGGCATTAAGAACCAGATTGATCCAGGCAGCCCTTTAGATGTAGATATCTATGAGCTTAGCCCTGAAGAACTGTCAAAAATTCCTTCGACTCCGGCTTCTTTAATGGATGCGCTGAAGAATTTGGAGCGAGATCATGAGTTCTTGATTTCTACTGGCGTATTCACGGAAGACTTCATTGAAAACTGGATTAGCTACAAACTCGATCGCGAAGTGATTCCCATGAGCATTCGTCCTCATCCCTATGAGTTTATGCTCTACTACGACTGTTAAGTCATCCTCACTAAATCTGACAACAGCAGCGATCGTGCGATCGCTGCTTTTTTGTTGACCTTAAAACCCGACCTCTGAAACCCAACTCCTGAAACCCAACCCCTATTTTTTGACATTTACCCAAAAAGAGATAACTTGATTAGAAAGAATTCGTTACACTTATTTACAGTAATCCTCAGTTCTCTTCACAGCCATGCCTGAACCGCTAACAAAATTGGCATATCAAGCCTTTCACCAAGGAAAAAGCTACTTTGGTCTTGCTCATAAAGCCTTGAGTACGCAGCTATTCAATTTTGTTGCGCCGCCTCCCGAAAAGCGCACGAACCCTATTCCTGTGGAGCTTTTGCTAAAGATTCAAAAGCGACTGATTGAAATCAACGAAACAGACTGGCAAGATGCCGAAAAAGGAATCTATCCAGCGAGTTTGCTATTAGAAAATGATTGGCAAGATTTTTTTCGCCACTATCCTTTACTGTGGCTCGACATGCCTGCCACTTGGGAGCGGGCAAACCAAAAGCGCCACCAAGACTTTCCTCAAGATGTGGATACCAGTATTTATCCCAGCTATTACACGCAGAACTTTCACCATCAAACCGATGGTTACCTGAGTGATTGGTCTGCGAATCTGTACGATGTGCAGGTCGATATTTTGTTTAATGGAGCCGCCGATGCCATGCGTCGCCGCGTACTGGCACCTTTAAAGCAAGGTCTACAGGCTTTTAGCGATCTCGATCCTCGGCAGATTCGCGTATTGGATGTAGCATCGGGCACTGGGCGAACTCTAAAGTTTATCCGCAGCATGTTGCCCAAAGCGTCTTTACACGGCGTTGATCTGTCGTCGGCTTATCTAAAAAAAGCCAATCAGCACCTGTCTCAACAATCCAGCGAATTGCCTCAACTGATTCAGGCAAATGCTGAAGAGTTGCCCTATCTCGACAACTACTTTCACGGGACAACTTGTGTGTTTTTGTTTCACGAGTTACCTCCCGCTGCCCGTCAACAGGTGATTAATCAGTGCTTTCGGGTAACAAAACCCGGTGGAGTGTTTGTCATTTGCGATTCAATTCAAATCAGCGACTCGCCAGAAATGGCTCCAGTGATGGATAGCTTTGCGGCAATGTTCCATGAGCCTTACTATCGTCATTATGCGAGTGATGATTTAGTCAGCCGTCTGCATCAGGCTGGCTTTACTGCTGTGACTGAAGAAGTTCACTTTATGAGTAAATACCTGATTGCCCACAAGCCGATCGCACTTGAGCAACAGCCTAACAAAATTGCCGAGGCTGAAACTGTTAGTGCATCTTGAAACGGGTTGAGCAACACGCTAGAATTCTGAAGAAACCAGAAGCCCCACTGACGATTTGGGCGATCGGCGATAATTTAGAGCCATTGAGTCTTTAGCACAGGCGAACATCGTAAGCTAAAGACTCAGTTTTGAAATGTTTCACCTAAATCTCCCAAATAAATCTCCCAAAAATTCCTATGGTTCAAACAGTTTCCAGTGATGAGTCAACAAACCAAGTTGAGAATGCATCTAGCAGCTTGGTAGAAGTGATTGAAACGGTGATTGCTAGCCTGGATAGTGGGCAAACGGCGATGGTTAACCGCAGCGAAGAGGGGCATCTTTGGAAATTTAAGTATGGCACTGTCGAGGTGTTTGTCCAGCTTACGGGTTTGTTGGAAGAAGACACGCTGATGGTCTGGGCAGCGGTGCTAAAACTGCCTGCTAAGGATGAGCCAAAGTTGATGCGTCAGCTTCTAGAAAAAAATTGGTCTGACACTCTAGAAGCACGATTTAGCATTATGAATAATGAGGTGGTGGTCGTCACTAATCGCTCGATCGCGGATCTGTCTCCCGGTGAGCTATCTCGTGCCATTACCATTGTTGCAACGATCGCCGATGAAAGTGATGAACCCCTAATTGCAGAATTTGGCACTTAGGAATAGCTGAAAACTTTATGACCGTTTGGCGGTTGATCCCCCCTTTTTTAGCATCGGGTGCCGTTCACATGGCAGTAGATGCTTGGCTGTTAGAACAACATATTCAAAAAAGCCATCCGCCAACGCTGCGGTTTTATACCTGGGAACCTGCGGCAATTTCCTTAGGCTATCATCAGCGGCAGTATCCCGATCATTGGAACGATTTGATGTGGCAGGGGCGATCGCTAGATGTTGTGCAGCGACCCACCGGGGGCAGAGCAGTGCTTCATCAGGGCGATTTAACCTATGCTGTGATCACCTCCGGGCTAAGCAGCAATCGGATGGCAAGCTATCGGCAAATCTGCGAGTTTTTGATTCAGGGCTGGCGATCGCTTGGTGTGGAGTTGCACTACGGCAGCGCAGAACGTGGCTACATTCATAACCCCAATTGCTTTGGTACTGCAACCGCCGCCGATTTGATCATGTCCAATGGCTATAAATTGATCGGCAGCGCCCAGAAGCGGTGCGGCAATGACACCCTCCAACATGGCTCCATTCGCCTCAACCCGGATGCTGACCTGTTTTATCAGGTCTTTGAAACCAATGCAATGCTGCCAAATTTGTCCTTCTCGCGCAATCAAATTGAGGCTGAATCGGTGATGGCAGCCTTAATCAATTCCGCTAAAACTTGCTTCAACGCTGATTTTCAAATGCTGCCACTCTCCGACACGGAATGGCAGCAAGCTGTAGCACTCAGTCCCTGACGTTGCTCAGTACCCAAAACCTGCAAGGCAAAGCTTACTTTCCTACCGCTTCCATCGCCGACTCTGCCAGTGCCGCAATCTGAAAGCCAGGTGGATAGGTGCCATCTTCTTTAATCTGTTTGATCATGCTATCCGTAATCGGCATTTTTAGCTTTTGTGCCAACGTCCGAACAATATCGCCGCGATCGATGACTCCAGAAACCGCCCCCGCTAGAGACAAAACGGTCATTCGCCGCGAAGCATCTTTTTCTAACTGTTGAATCACCGTCGCCAAGGGAGTCGCTTCCGCAACCGTCGCGATCTGGTCGAGTGGGTGAATAATTTGAAACAGGGTTTCCCGTTCCCAACGGCTGCGTTCTACCGATTGTAGATCGTCTGATGCCACTAAGCCCCGATAGCGCCCATCGGAAGATGCAAAATAGACTTCCGACTGAGTAGCCAACAGCAGATATTTATCGGCAAACTCACGCAAACTCATGTTGGCATCAACCACTCGAAACTCACGAGTCATGGCATCGCTGGCTTTCAGCGAAAGCAACGTTTCCTGAATTTCGGTCATGCGATCGTAGCTGCCTGCATTTTGAATGCCAAACCAGCCCAGCAACATAAACCATAAGCCATTGCTAGCGCCTGATAACAATGAAAAGCCACCCAAGGCGATCGCGCTCCACCCTAAAATAGCTCCCGATTTTGCCGCCCATCGAATCCCCTTAAATCGACTGCCCGTCGCTTTCCAAACGGCTGCTTTTACCACCTGTCCACCATCTAGCGGAAGACCGGGCAGCAGGTTAAAGAGTGCCAAGACCAGATTGGTAGTTGCCAAATATTGGGCAATTACATTGATTGGAGTATCGACCCCAGGATATACATTTGCAAAAAGCGCCAACAAAACAGATAGAACTAAGCTAACCGCAGGACCGGCGATCGCCACCTGAAAGGCTTTGCCAGGAGTTTTTGATTCGCGCTCGATCGAGGCAACGCCACCAAACAAAAACAGCTTAATTGATGTGACCTTGATTCCTTGCGATAACGCCACCAAACTATGACCCAATTCGTGCAGCACTACCGAGCCAAAAAATAAGAGTGCCATCGCAAACGCTGACAGGTAAGCCGTGGAAACACTCCACTCCGGATACCTTACCTGCCAATTGGCTGCCGTGGGCACCGCAATCAAAAACAAAATAATGAACCAGGACAGATCAATGTAAAAGGGAATGCCAAACAAAGATCCGATCCGCCAACCTGACTGCATACGGTTACCTTAATGCCTATCTTTCTAGGATAAGTGAGCCAGAGGGGAAATGGAGCAGCGCAAGGGGTAAAGAGCCATTGGATGACGGGTGAACGGGTGGACGAAAACAGCGCGGCATCTCAGAAATTAACGGATTTGGAGCCTCAGTCGTGGGCTGGAAAGCCTATATGTATCGATCGCATTTTTGCTGTGGTACAAACATCCCGCGCAAGATTTCGGTCACCCTCCTCTTTGATAAATGCCAGAGGTGCATAGCCTTGATCAATTTCGCAACCATTGAGCGATCGCTTTCCCAAGTTTTTTCCAAGTCCAGGCGATCGCGCTTTAGAACCCCATAGATGTTACGATCTGCACCATTCTCGCGCCAGAAAGGACTTCACCCTATGCCACTTTCAATTGGTGATATTGCTCCCAATTTTACCGTCAACGACACGAACGGCAAGCCTATTTCTCTGTCTGACTATGCTGGCAAGCCCGTCGTAATCTACTTTTATCCTAAAGATGACACCCCAGGCTGCACCAAAGAGGCTTGCAGCTTTCGCGATAATTATGACCAATATCTCAGCAAAGGCATTGCCGTATTAGGGGTCAGCATGGATGGGGAAGATTCTCATTATGCCTTTACCGAAAAGTTCAATTTGCCGTTTCCGCTGCTGTCCGATGTGAATGGGGCAGTGACCCAAGCCTATGATGTGCAGGGCGAAAAGAACGGGATGCGCTATGCCACCCGCGTTACTTATGTGATTGGGGCAGATGGCAAGATTAGTCAGGTTTACACTTCGGTGAATACTGAAACCCACGCCACCGACATTTTGAGCGCGATCGCCCCTTAAATTATCTTGGGTAAGGGAAGGGCTTGGCATTTGGGCGATCGCTTAACGACTCAATCGGAGATTGCCTGCCCAATGCTAAGCCCCTACAAGCATCTGTAGAATCACAAAAAATCTAATTGCCTACAATCCGCAAGCGTTGGGTAACCATCGTGATGCCATCATGGCGAACCACCACTGCCGATAGCCAGTGCTGTTCTGAGTTGGCGGGCGCTTTGCCAACTTTGAAGATGCCGCCTGAGTTCAGCGGTTCGAGATTAATGGTAGTGGCATTCAAGTAGCCTTCAGGCTTGATGGTTTCTTCTAAAGCAGCTCCTAGCAGTAAATCGTCGCCCAAAGGCTCTTGAACGATCGCGTCGAAGCTAAACTCCTGACCGCGATTCACTTGACTGGGCAAGTTGAGCTTGAGCGTGGGAGGATTAACACCGCTAGTAATTTGGCTGCGCTCGTTGACAATTTCTTGACGAACCACTTTCTGATTCTCAATCCGCTGACGCGACTCTAGAGTGGAGTCAAGGTTATATTCGCGATCGCCTTCTTGAAAAGTGCCCGTGATCCGGGTGATGGTATTCGCGACAATGCCATTGCCTTCGTTCTTCCAAGATTTCAACTCAGTCTGATAGCTCAGCTTTGGGTAACGCTTCCAGAGAGAACTGAGCGACTGCTGCAAACTTTGGCGATTTAATCCATCGGTGCTAGAAAAATTTGAGCCATATAAATCAACCACCGTATTCAAATTACGGGCATTGGTCGCCGCATCCATTTGAGTCAGCAGCGTGGTCAGTTGAGCGGGCGCACTGCTAGCAGGATTTTGTGCCTGAGCAGTTAAGGGCAGCATAGAACTCAACAATGATGCGGCTAAACCAACCGTAAACGCCCAGACCCGCCAGCAGTTTGTCGCTTTGGGAAAAGACCCGACTTGAGGCGTAGATAAAATAACCGTGGGGGCAAAGCGATCGCTTAAACGAGGGTGCATAGAATTTTCAATGTGACAAATCTTAGGAACTAGCCTACTGAGACTCAGCAGATTAGAGTCAAACATTATCTTACAGCCGTTTTTGCCCCCCTAGCCCCCCAAAATTGGGGGGAACAAGAGTCAAAGCCCCCCAGAATTGGGGGATTTAGGGGGCTTACATAATTTGTAAGCGTGGTGGATTCATTTGAGAATAGCTGTAAGTTAACCTTAGGGCTATTGTATTAGATGGATTTGCCGAAAATCCTGATAATTTTAAGGCTCTATCAAAGAATGCTGTGACCAATCCTTTGATTCAACCGTCCACCAAACGCTTACTGATTGCGGCAAGCGGCACCGGTGGACATGTGTTTCCCGCGATCGCGGTTGCCGAGCAGCTTGCCGACTATCAGATTGAATGGTTGGGAGTGCCCGATCGCCTAGAAAAGCAGTTGGTTCCGGCTGAGTATCCGCTGCATTTGGTAGATGTGGAAGGCTTTCAAAAAAAAGGATTGGCAACGGTCAAGGTGCTGCTGAAATTTGCGCGATCGCTGTGGCAAGTGCGCCAACTGCTGCAAAAAGGGCGGTTTGATGCCGTGTTTACCACAGGCGGCTACATTGCCGCTCCTGCCGTGATTGCGGCGCGATCCTTGGGCATTCCTGTGGTGCTGCACGAGTCGAATGCACTTCCCGGCAAAGTTGCCCGATGGCTTAGTCCTTGGTGCAGTGTGGTGGCGATCGGGTTTGAGGCAGCCGCAACCTATTTGCCCCGCGCTCAGCACTGTGTGTATGTGGGTACGCCCGTTCGCGCTCAGTTTTTGCAAGATCCACCACCAACCTTAGCCGACTTGCCCATTCCGGCAGAAGTCTCGCTGCTGGCGATTGTGGGCGGCAGTCAGGGAGCCGTTGCTGTGAATAACTTGATTCGTGAATGTGCCCCCGCTTGGCTAGAATCCGGAATTTGGATTGTGCATCAAACCGGCGACAATGACCCCGATGCTCAAAGCTTTCAGCATCCCCACTATTTTCCTGTACCGTTCTACAGCAATATGGCAGGGCTATTTCATCGGGCAAATCTAGTGATTAGCCGTTCTGGGGCTGGCACCTTAACAGAATTGGCGATCGCCCACACGCCCTCCCTGCTGATTCCCTATCCCTTTGCCGCAGAAGATCACCAAACCTACAACGCCACCGTGTTCGCCAATGCCGGAGCCGCCAAACTATTTCAACAAAAAGCCCTCACCGCCAGCGCTCTCACCGCCGAAGTGCTGAATCTGCTAGGCACCATACCCGCGAGTGTTCAAGCCTTAGATCAGATGGCAACCCAAACCGCTAACCTTGCCGTTCCCGATAGCGCCGATCGCATGGCAGCGATAATCCGAGAGGTAAGCTAAGGCGATGTGCAACTAATTTGCCCACCCTGCGGGAAGCAAGCTTCGTAGATCGTGCCATCGAAGGCGATCGCCTTTTCCCAGATCACGCCTCAACTGCTAAAAGGGATTTCACCGCCAATAGCGATAATCTCCCCAATGAGGGCAGTCCCAACTGTATTCCCTTTCATCGCGACTGATAGCGCATTCCGGGCAGGGTTGTAATCAAGTCTTGCATTTCTAAAGTGGTGAGGGAGCCGAGAACGGTGCCGGGGGCGAGTCCGGTTTTTTGAACGAGCAAATCGAGGGGAACGCCTTGTGGGTTGGAGGATTGGAATTCGCTGAGGGCTGAGAGAATTTGCTGGGTTTCGGGCGGCAGGTTGAGGGGAATGGCTGGCTGCGCGGTGGGAGAAGGGCGATCGAGTTGGGGCAGCATTCCCAGTTTTTCAATGAGTTTGTCCTCGCCTAAGATCAAGTGCGCTCCTTGTTCAACTAAGTTGAGGCAGCCGATCGCTTTGGGATTATCCAAACTGCCGGGTAGCACATAGACCTCGCGCCCGTATTCATTGGCATAGCGCGCAGTGATTAACCCGCCGGATTTTTCTGGCGCTTCCATCACCAAGGTCGCGCGACACAAGCCAGCAATAACGCGATTGCGGCGTGGAAAAAACATGCGATCGGGCTGAGTGCCAGCGGCGTGTTCACTGACCACCAGTCCATGCTGCAACACTTTTTGGTAGAGTCCTCGGTTGCTCCAGGGATAGACGACATCGGTGCCGCAGCCTAAAACGGCGATCGTGCGTCCCCCGGCTTCGATGCAACTGTGATGCACTTCGGTATCAATTCCTTCCGCCAATCCAGACACAATCGTAAAGCCATGATTGACTAGCGTTGTGGTAATCCGCCGCGTCCAGCGTTTGCCATAATCGGAGGGATTGCGGGTGCCGACGATCGCAATCATGGGGGTCACGCCGCTGAGTTCTTGTGGCTCGACGATGCCGCAATAGTAAAGCATTGGCGGTGGATCGGGCGCTTCTAACAGCAGCCGGGGATAGTCGCGATCGCCGGGTGTCCAAAACGTCGGGTTTGCTTGTTCATGCTGCTGCAACAATTCTGCGGGTTGAATTTGTCGTCGTGCCGTGGCGATCGCATCGGCAGTTTGCAGCCCAACGCCTTCAACCTCCAGCAAATCAGCGGGATACGCCTCCCATGCGGCGGCTAAAGAGCCAAAATGTTTGTGTAAGCGCCGGAGTGAAATGGGACCAATGCCATCAATTCCAGACATCGCCAGCCAGAAAGCACGTTCTTCTATCATGGGCACCCAAAAATTACAGCCTGATGCTGCCTTAAATAAATCGAATATCCTCACTAGAGGATTAAGGCTAGAGTGCCCCTGAGCTAGGGAAAATTCGCAATTTGGAGGAGTGTTTATATGGATGACCTAATCATTCGAGTGGCAACTTTGCCCGATGATCTGCCGCAAGTGCATCAGATCCGATATCTCGTGTTTCAAGTTGAGCAGGGAGTTGATCCCGCGTTGGAGTTTGATGGCGAAGATCAGCGATCGACTCATCTGTTGGCATATTTGAGTGAGAAACCAGTGGGTACGACTCGTATTCGCTTTCTGACTCCGCAAATTGCCAAGGTAGAACGAGTTGCCGTGTTGCCCGAAGCACGAGGAAAAGGCATTGGTCAACGATTGATGGAGTATACTTTTAACTTCGCGATCGCAAAACAGGCAACAGAAGTCTGCATGAATGCCCAACAATCGGTGCAAGTATTTTATCAACGGCTGGGGTTTCAACCAGAAGGAACCCCATTTGAGGAAGCCGGAATTCCTCATATTAAGATGAAAAAGTCGTTGCGGTAGTCGGATAGAACGGGTGTTAGGTCACGATTCCGCAGAGCAGCTTTCAGATAAAACGCGCCATGATTGGCTGAAAGGGCTGCCGATTTTGGCTGGCGTTTGGTTGGCGAATGCAATTAGCGATCGCACATGGCTGGCGCTTGATCACTCTATGCCTTCCTGGGATCAAGCAGACTACCTCACAGGAGCTTTAACCTACTGGAATGCTCTCGCCACACCTCAATGGTTCTCCGGCAGTTGGTGGACTGATTTATGGCTCCTATCCAGCAAAATTCCGCCGCTTTTCTACATTTCCACGGTGCCGTTTCTGAATGTATTTGGCACGGGAACTGACCAAAGTTTTTGGGTGATGCTGCTCTACAGCGCAATTTTGCTAGCAGCCGTCTACACCTTGGGCACGTTCCTATTTGATTGGAAAGTCGGGTTATGGGCGGCAATACTCAGTACCCTGATGCCAAGCCTATATCAATTGCGGCTAGAGTTTCTGCTTGACTATCCGCTGACCGCTATGGTGACACTGTGTTTTACTTGCCTGACTTTGTGGAGAGGAGTGAGTCGGCAACAGAAAAAAGAATCCAGCAAAGTGTTCACCACAGAGCCATTAGCCTCAGAAAAAATGGACGAAGCCCCCGCCCCTGTTGATGAAATCGCGCCTTTTAGTCCTGTGCCCCCAGTTTCTCAAGTATCCTCAGAACCCATCCGCGACTATTTAGATTCGACTCCACCCCATCCACCTGACCACCCACTCATCCTCTACCGTTCTTGGTTGCTTGCCGTTCTATTTGGCATCACTTTAGGGTTGGCATTCATGACCAAGCAAACGGCACTGCTGTTTCTGCTGGTGCCGATGCTGTGGGTTCTGGGAGAAATCTTGTGGCGGCGAGAATGGCAACGATTCGGGCAATTTGCACTGGGATTAGTGATGTCTCTGCCAATATGGTTTCCTTGGTATCGCACCAATTGGCTGCTGATTTTGACCTCCAGCAAACGGGCGACGATTGACTCCGCGATCGCAGAGGGAGAAGCGCCCGTCTGGTCTTTTACAGGCTTAACTCTATACTTAGCGGAACTTCCTGGAATGGTATCGCTGCCATTGCTGCTGATGCCGCTGCTGGGAATTGCCTTGTTTTGGCGACGATCGCGCATGGGCAGGGGCGTGACCTCGTTGCATTCAGTCGCAGCGCTGCGAGATCATCGCCAGCAGTGCTATGCAGCCACCCAGCGATCGCTCGGCTGGCTCTTGGTTTTCATCTTGGGGGCATACTTGATGTCTACCCTAAACCCGAATAAAGATGCGCGTTACATTGCGCCCTACTTGCCTGCGATGTCGGTGTTGCTTGCCTATGGCATGACGCTGTTTCCCAGATCTTGGCGAGTGCTGCCGTGGGCAACGATTTCCTTAGCGATCATACTAATGCTGAGCAGTTTGTTTCCAATTTTTGTGGGGCAATCTGCGCGATCGCCAGCTTCTCAATTCTTTCCATACCGAGGTAAGCCCTATCCCCATGCTCAGGTGATTGCCGAGATTGTGCGAGCTGAACCGCATTTGATCTCCACAGTTGGAGTGTTGCCTTCTACGCCAGGGATCAACCAGCACAATGTTAACTACTATGGGCTGCTGCGAAATGCTCAAGTGTTTGGGCGGCAAGTGGGCGATCGCAAACAAACTATTGAAAAAGATCGGCGATCGCTCACCTGGTTTTTGACCAAAACCGATGATCAAGGAGCCATTCGCAAAAAAGAGGCTCAAACAACCTTGGTGCAAGCCGTTGAGCAGGGCAAGGATTTTCGACTGCATCAGACTTGGGCACTGCCAGACAAAAGCAGCTTAAAGCTCTATCGTCGCAAAGTGGCAGCAGTGGAGGTGAAGCAGGCGATCGCCCAAAGTCTGAAGTCCGAAGTGCAAAAGTCTGAAGTGCAAAAGTCCGAAGTGCAAAGCCAAACGGCAGATGGCGTAATCACTGAGGTGAGCCAAGAAGTACAGGACTTACGCAAATCAACCGAAATTTGCCCCCCAACCAATTCTGGGGGAGCTAGAGATCAAAGTCCCCCAGAATTGGGGGATTTAGGGGGCGAGTGCGTAAGCCAAGAAGCAGAAAAATCTGACCCACTACAAATCATCAATCCCCAACCGGAAGGTAAGGCGGCGGTGAGGTTAGACCAAATTACTCTACCGAAAGCTGCGCCAGCGGGTAAACCAATTCTGGTGACCTATCAATGGTCGGGCAGATGGGACGCATTGCAGTCTGGATTGATGATTTTGAACTGGAAAAAACAAGGCGACCTAAAGTCAAAGGGAAGCACTCGCTGGCTCCATGATCACGGCATTGGGCTGGGGACACTCTATCCGACAGCGCTTCAATCAGAGAAGCAGACAAGCCGCTGGCAGGTGACTGAACGAATGGCAATGTTGCCACCTGCAAATACGGCACCCGGCGTTTATACTTTGGACGCAACGTATCTCAATCGCCGCACTGGAAAAACCGAGGCGATCGCCCTACCAACCATCACCCTAAAAATCGATCCCACGGCGACCGCCACTCCAGCCCCAGAGCTAGATTTGCTCACCCAACTCCGAAATCTGGCAGCAACCCTTCCCAAAGGGGCGAAATCTCTAGAAAAAATTTCTAATGAAATTGCCCGGATTAATCAATACGATCCGGTGCAGGATTACCTAATTCAGGTGCAACAGGCAACAGACTATCGCCTGCTTCAAGAGCCAAAAAATGTTCAACACGCTTACACCTTAGCCCTAGCAAACGCTCTGATGCGACAGGTAAATCCTACACTTTCTGCCCTGCAAAAAGCCACCCAGCTAGATTCACAAAATCCCTATTCCTACGCCTTCCTAGCCTTTGTCAATCTATACGACTTTCGCCCCAGTGCAGCTCAAACTGCTTTAAAAAGTGCGCTCAAGCTCGATTCCACCATTCCAGAAGTACATGCTCTCGCCAGCATTGCCTCCCTGATGCAGGGCAATGTCATGCAAGCGTGGCAACACTTTCAGGTATATCAAAAAGGGCAAGGGGTGAAGGGCAAGGGGCAATAGGCAAATGGCGATCGCGTAGGAAAAAATGGATCATTCCAGGGAAAAATCTTCGGCAGTGAGCAAAATTTTGCCGTAATCAGGAATCCAAGCAACCCATTGATTATTAGCTGCTTGGCATAGTAACAGCGCTTCATCTTGACAAAGTTCCGTGGGCGGGTGATGGAGCTTTACCCAAGCAGAAGAACTTAACGAAGATGGGAGCGATCGCTGAGTTTGCAGGGCTGCCGAAATCCGGTGGGCACTCCTCATTTTTTGCCGATGGATGTGAGTTTGAAATTCCTTTTCAAGTTCCATCACTAATCTCCTAAAAAGTTGCTGTATCTTGCTTCAAATTTTTCCGACTTTTGACTCTAGCTGTTGCTGCGAGTCAGAGCGCAAAAGTGGGTGAAACCAGATATAAAAATTCAGTTTCGTATCTTATGTTACAGAAAATCTTGTAGAGTGTGTTTCCCTGTCGCACAACTTTACCAGGCACCCGCTGCCTGGATGTGCGATCGCCCAACCCAAGAAGTATCCTTTCAAAACTCAACCCGCAGCCAAGTTCAACTCCCAAGCTTGTATGTGCCGCCTCGCTTTAGCGCCTGTTGATAAGCCGGACGAGCGTGAATGCAATTGAGGAAGTCTATTAGCTTGGGTCGGTTGGCATCTAAGTCTGCTCTCGCGATCGCCACCTCGATTGGAAAGCTCATCTGGATGTCGGCGGCTGTGAATTCATTTCCCGCAAACCACAGGCTTTTCTCAAGTTCTGCTTCCAGGTAATTGAGGTGCTGTGTGATCTGAGGGTTGATGAAGGAATTCTTGGTTTGACTGGTGATCAGCCGTGCGATCGGTTTGACGAAAAATGGCATGGGCTGTTGCTCGATGCGATCGAAGACTAGCTTCAACAACAGAGGCGGCATGGCGGAACCTTCGGCATAATGCAGCCAGTAGGTATATCGCAATCGCTCTGGTGTATCGAGCGCAGGCGAAAATCGTCCTTCACCATAGCGATCGACCAGGTATTCAATAATGGCTCCTGATTCTGCCAATGTGAGCGTCCCGTCGGTAATCACCGGTGATTTGCCCAGAGGATGCACTTCCCGCAAAGACGCGGGCGCTAACATCGTTTTGGGGTCGCGATCGTAATACTTGATGTCATACTCTAGCCCAAGTTCTTCTAGCAGCCAAAGCACACGCTGAGAGCGAGAGTTGTTTAAGTGGTGGACGGTAATCATCAGATTGTTGTCTCAGTGCTGGGTTCGTTGTTTTTCAAGTTTTAGCGATCGCGCTTTAGAACGCCATAAATGTTACGATGTGCAACATTCTCGCGCCAGAAAGGACTTCACCCTATGCCACTTTCAATTGGTGATATTGCTCCCAATTTTACCGTCAACGACACGAACGGCAAGCCTATTTCTCTGTCTGACTATGCTGGCAATCAGACGATTTTGAACCCTCGAGCGGGTGGATGACCTGAAATCCCATTTTTTATGTCCTCGAAAGTAGCGAAAAATTTGTGACTCTAGCGCTACGCGAACCGAACTGAAAATTTTCCCTTTACCTTTCTTTGCAAACTTGGTAGGCATCCTTTCGCTTCTATCAGGTAGGTTTAAGCAGAGCTAATTTCTCAACTTAATGACTGACTCCTCTGCTATTCGGTTAATCAATTCGTCTGCTACCAAAGTGCCTGACCAGCGCTGGCAAATTGCGGTGGCTAATACTGACTTGGCGACCCAAATTGCCCAAGAAACCGATCTGTCTCCCTTGATGGCGCAAGTGCTGATCAACCGTCACTTGACTACGTTGGAGCAAGTGCAGGCGTTCCTCAGTCCTGAATCGCAATATTTATCCTCGCCGCTTGCCGACTTTCCTGCTCTGTCCCTTAGTTTGGAACTGCTGATTAACGCGATTAACACGCGCCAAAAGATTGCCATTTGCGGTGACTATGATGCCGACGGCATGACGAGTACGGCACTGTTGCTGCGATCGCTGCGATCGCTCGGTGCCCAAGTAGACTACGCCATTCCGAGCCGCATGGCAGAAGGGTATGGCATCAATAAACGAATCATTGACGAGTTCTATGAGGAAGGGGTGAGGCTGCTGATCACCGTGGATAACGGGATTTCTGCCTATGACCCGATCGCCCATGCGCGGGAATTGGGCATCACCGTGATCATCACCGATCACCACGATCTGCCTGCGCGATTGCCACCTGCCCATGCCATTCTCAACCCCAAAATGATTGCTGAAACTTCTCCCTATCGCGGCGTGGCGGGGGTTGGGGTTGCCTACATTTTGGCGAAAGCGTTGGCGCAAAGTATGGGCAGTTCTAGCGATCTGACCGATTCATTGTTGGAATTGTTTACCCTGGGCACGATCGCTGATCTGGCACCGCTGACGGGAGTGAATCGCCGCTGGGTGAAACAGGGCTTGCAGGTATTGGCAAAATCCCGATTAGCCGGAGTGCAGGCGCTGATTCAAGTATCGGGGTTGAGCAATGAAAAGAACCTGAAACCAGAGGCGATCGGCTTTCGGTTGGGTCCTCGGATCAATGCCGTGGGTCGAATTGCTGATCCACAAGTGGTGATTGAACTGCTGACTACCGATGATGAGGGCGTGGCGCTAGAACGGGCGATGCAGTGTGAGCAAATCAATCAACAGCGGCAGAAGCTTTGCGAAGAAATTGAGCAGGAGGCGATCGCCCTTTGCGAAAGCGGTAAAGGTGCGGGGCAGCCCTTTAATATTCAAGAAAACTGGGTGTTTTTGGTGGTGCATCCCGATTGGCATCACGGCGTAATCGGCATTGTGGCTTCGCGGTTGGTGGAGCGCTATGGTGTGCCCGTGTTTATCGGCACCTACGAAGACGAGACGCGGCAGCATATTCGCGGTTCAGCCCGCAGCATTCCAGAATTTAATGTGTTTGAAGCGCTGGAATTTTGTAAAGACCTGCTGGATAAACACGGCGGACATCGAGCAGCGGGCGGCTTTTCCTTTAAAGCAGAAAACCTGGAAGCGTTGCGATCGCGTCTTCGCACTTTTGCCCACCAAACCCTGGCACCAGAATATCTCAAGCCGCTGGTGATTGTGGATGTTGAGGCGACCTTGGCAGAGATTGACTTTAGCCTGCACTCTCAGCTAGAGGCGCTGCATCCCTGCGGCATGGAAAATCCCGATCCGGTGTTTTGGTCTGCCAATGTGCGGATTCACGAGCAAAAAAAGATTGGTAAAGGACATCTTAAAGTCACTTTGAGTCAGGACGAAGGCTTGGGACAACCCGCCAAAAAAATCACCGCGATCGCGTGGCGGTGGGGCGATTTTTATCCACTGCCGTCCCGCATGGATATCGCCTATCGTCTCCGCACCAATGAATGGAATGGCGAAGTTTCCCTAGAACTAGAACTGGTGGGCGGACGTTCTGCCGCAGCAGCCCGTGAACGAACCGATTTTGTCCACGGCGATCGCTGCTATGCCTGCCGTTTAGTTGCGATCGCCCAAGGCAAAGAACTCCGCATCCGCAACCCCGACGGTAAAGTGCTGATTGTGCAGCAAGGGCAACGAATCGGTCAACTGACTCACAGTTCTGCCCAAACCATTGAAGTCGATGTCTGCCAACCTCACTATTTTGCTTTAATTAAAGCCGCTTTGGATGCATTAGGCATTGAAAAGGAACAAGATGAGAAAATGACGGGATAGCGAAAGCGCCTTGTCCCTATCTATGGTCGGAAAGGAAGAATACTCATGGGTTGGGGCACCATTAGATCATCACGCAAAGGAAAACAATTTAGGTGGATGCTGCAACTTTTTTTGTTACTCTTCTTGGTGGGCTATCTGGCGCTAAATGTCTTTGTTTTTTTCTATGCCGAGCGGCTGATTTTTCTACCCCGTCCTAGAAGCTACCAAGACAGTCCAGAAATCTTGAAACTCAAGACTCTGAGCGGCGAACAAATTTCGGCGCTGTATTTGCCAAACCCAAACGCCAATTACACCATACTTTACAGTCATGGGAATGCCGAAGATTTGGGACGCATTCGCCAACGCTTAGAACATCTGAGAACCTTAGGAGTCTCAGTTTTTGCCTACGACTATCGCGGCTATGGCACCAGTCAGGGCAGTCCCTCTGAACAAAATGCCTATCAAGATATAGAAGCAGCGTATCGCTATTTGACTGAGACGCTCGGCATTTCACCCAGTCAAATTATTCTCTATGGGCGATCGCTGGGGAGTGGAACGAGCGTGGAAATCGCCAGCCGCGAACCGATCGCCGGATTAATTTTAGAAAGCCCGTTTACTAGCACCTTTCGCGTGATCACCCGGATTGCGATCGTGCCTTTCGATCGCTTCGATAACCTCCGCAAAATCGGCAAAGTGCGCTGTCCGATTTTGTTTTTACACGGCACCCAAGATCAGCTAATTCCATTGCACCATAGCGAAACCTTAATGCGCCAAGTGCGATCGCCCAAGCGGTTAGTGGCGATCGCTGGAGCTGACCACAATGATTTACTCGAAATCGCTGGCACTCAATATGACCAAGCGATTCAAACCTTTATCCGGTCGTTAAAACAGCCTTTAGCTCCTTAGTTAGGGAAGCTGCGATCGCACGGTGTGCATGGTTTCTAGCCACTGACTCAGTTCTGCTTCACTGACGCGGCGATGACGGGCAGCAGTGCGGAGCAAGGTTTGCAGTGGGTCGGCGGGTTGCCCAGTTTGCTGTGACCAAGCAGCGATCAGGTCATCAACCGGCAAAGGACTTGTGCCTAAACCCAAAGCTTTTTGAATGTTTAACTGTTCCGCTTTGCCAAGGGTTTCTAAGACAAATTCACTGCCACCTGCTTTGTGCAGCACGCCAGCGAGTGCCTGAATATATGCCTCGCTGTTGTCTACCGTTGGAACTTCCACTTGTTCTGGCAAACCCAATCGGTGATTTTGTCCCCAAATGAGTAGGAGCAAAAACGCGATCGCCTGAATTGCTAGCAAGGAAAGGGGCGTTTTGCTCAAATAGCTCAACAGATTTTCTTCACTTGCTGTGCCATCTTTCGCGTCGGTGGATGAGTCTTTGTAGCCGTGCAGGTATTCATCCACCCAAATGGGATAGCCCGGTTCGGTGACTAGCTTGGCGAGAAGCTCGTAGTTAGCCCGAAACTCTTGATAGGCGTTGGCGGCAAGGTAAGTGGTGATCACGGAAATTAGGCGACCTTTGCCGAGGGTTTTCTGCCAAACGACAGTGCCAAAGGAATCTTGCAGCAATGGCGCACTTTTGGAGGATTGGCGATATCGACGGCTGGTGGCAATTCGTACAATTCCCGATGGGCTAGCCACGTCTGAGGTGAAGGGTGCTTGGGTCACGAAGGCATCGGCGATCGCTCCCACCAACACCAGCACATTTCCCTGTTTCACCCACGCTTCACTCGCTGCGGATAGTTCTATATCTTTGTCAATCCGCAGTAACGTGATTGGCGTTTTGGGGAGCGCAATCTTGCCGTTCGGTGAGTCAGCGTTCGCAGCTTCACTATCAGGTTGAAATAAAGCGTCGGCTGGCTGTTGCCATCGTTTTACAGGGTTGCCTTTTTCTTGCATATAGGCATACCAGGCACCGTAGCCATCGGGGGCGCGACTGTAGGTAGAGGCGCTCTGTTGTTCGCTGCCGATGGGCGCAGTCAGCACTGTCAATAAAATGATCACCCCAAGGGCGATCGCCAAGATTGCAGTTTGTCGGCGAGAAAGGCGCATCATGGCGTTTCTGTTTCCCGATAAGCCTGCTCACAGTCAATAAACTGCGCTTCAGAAATCTCTACATCGCCAAAGCACAAGCGCTCATGGGTGCGAAACAGCACGTAATAAGGGCGGGGATTCGGCTGAGTTTGCAAAAATCGGAGGTATTCTCCATCGGTGCGGCTGCGATCGCCAGGTAGGATTTTGCGATCGTCTAGCTGTTGTAACACCGCCATATAAAGCGCTTGGCAGGCGGCTCGATAGTTACCTTCTTGAGCAAAGGTGCGCGATCGCACCACCCATCGGGCTTCAGGCACTAACTCTGCGGGGGCGTGTCCGGCTTGTAACCGTTGACCTGGGAATAAATTGGTTAATACGTAAGGACTGAGCAAGCGATAGAGTCGCCAGCCAAGCCACACTGCTAACGCGATCGCGATCGCCCAAAAACACAGCCGATACGCCCAATCTGGCACCGACCAATTTGGCGACTTGGCGGACGGAGCTTGAGCGCCAGTCAATAGTCGTTCAAACCATTCACCAATCTGCTGTTGTAAGAGTTGAACTTGCCAACCCAAGCTATCTTTTTCAAAATTACCAGACATGAGCAAGCTGAAAACGAAGGGCTAGACGGAGCGAAAGCGCGAATCAACGTGTCCATTATTATGCGCGATTGGTCTGCCATTCGTCTTGATTATCGCAAGCCTGTGAGCAGGCGTTGAGCTTCGGGGTTGGTGGGTTGCAGTTGCAGTGCCCGTTGCAGGGAAGCGATCGCGTCTTGCCGTCTGCCCAATGCATTTAGGGTTTTGCTTTGCAAGATTAGGGCAACGGTGAGGTTGGGGCTGAGTTGCAGCGATCGGGTAAAGGCAGTCAGGGCTTCGGTGTGTTGACTCAGTTCATGCAGGGCACGACCTTTACCCATCCAGGCATCGGCAAAGCTGGGGTTGATGGCTAAAGCGCGATCGTAGGAGGCGATCGCCTGTCGGTAATCCCGCAAATCTTTGTTCAACAAATTGCCGCGCATATACCACAGCACATAGTCATCGGGCTTTAATTCTGTTGCCTGATCAAAAGAGCCAAGCGCAGCCAGATATTGCTGCGTCGCTCCTAACAGCACCCCGCGATCGCGCCACACGCCATGCAGATCAGGCTTTAGCTGAATAGTGCGATCGTAGGACTCCAGCGCTTCTGTTGCCCGATTCATCGCAAACAGCACATTACCCCGCTCATACCAGGCGGCATAAAAATCAGGCTGAATCTGCACTGCCCGATCCAACGCCGCTAATGCTGCTGGCAACTGACCGATGCGATAAAGCTGATTGCCGCGATTCGTCCACTCGATCGCGCCGCTGTTGCTGTCAAATTGCCCAAGCACCGGAGACGGAAGAATGGTTGGCACTTGGTTGGCAGTAACGCGATTGGGCGGCGATCGGTCAATTCGCAAGCCGAGATTCAGTCCCGATTGAGGCAACAAGCGTAAAAAAGTTGTGATCGGAATGCCCGAACTGAAACCGCGCTTAACTCGTGCCATACCACGCTGCCCATCATTCACCGTTTCCCCTTCCGCCAACCCATGAATGCCAATCACGCGCCCATCGGTATCCAACACGGCACTGCCACTCATGCCGATTTCAGTCAGGTTGCTATAGAACAAGTCATAGCCATCTTGGCGAATGCCCTGGGTTTGAGCAATTGAAAAGGCGCGATCGCTTAAAAAACCTGCTGTAAATTGCCGCAATCGCGCCGCCGTGAACCCTGCCGTAAACACCGTATTAAACCCATTCTCAGACGCATAGGTTGCCAAAGTTGCCGTGCGATAGGTGCGCCGACTGATGAACGGCACGATCGCCAAATCTGCCCCTGACAGCCGAATAATCCGCGAGTAGTCCACCGCATGGCGATCGCCCGCTGGAGTCACAATCGTGTATTCATCCGGCGTGCCGACCACATGCCGTGCCGTCAGCACATAATAGGTCTCCCCCACGCGATCAATGATCACGCCCGAACCCGGATTCACTCCATCAATCAGCACCGTCACACCTTCCGCAATCTGCTGCACCTGATCTGCCGAGAGCGCCTGAGCAGGCTGGAATTGAACTAGCGCGATCGCGCCCGTGAAAAAGACCGTTGAAAGGGAAATAAATCGGTTCATAGGGAGTTTGGAGTTGGGAGTTTTGAGACACGTAGGGTGAGTTGAGCCTTGCGAAACGCACCATTTGATTGAAATTGATTAAAAATTTAGCTAACACACCTTTTGATTCACCCCCGCGATCGCAGGAGCAAGGCAGAGAAAAGTATCAATCGGCACCGCCCAACTAGACCGCACAATCAGCGATCGCTCTTGGGTAGCAGGCTTAGAGCCATCCACAAACACGTAGGGATCGCCCCACAGTGGATACGGGTGCAGGCTGTTGATTCCGACCACTTCGCCTTTTGCATTCAACACAGGACCGCCGCTCATCCCTTGAAAAATCAGGTTGGTATACCCAAGTTGGTAGCCGCCCACAAACGGCTGTTTGGGAATTAGAGAAACCTTGCCCGTGGATTGCAAAAAGCGATTTTGGGCGGAAGACTCATCCAGTGGGTATCCGGCTGAAATGACTGGATCATCTTGAACCAGCGCATCTGAGCGTCCCAGAGCCGCGATCGCATACTGGGTTTTGCTGCGAAATTGCAGGAGTGCCAAATCATTTCCACGAAAATCTACTTTTTTTAGCAAATTTGCCGGATGCGATCGCTTATCCAGTGTTTGAATCACATAGGGTTTACCAGGAGTGACCACATGCCGATTTGTCAACACCGTATACAGTTGTCCCTGCCGCCGGATCAAGATTCCCGATCCCCCATTCCGTCCTGCCTTTACCTTCACGGTAATGGCGCGGCTCAACGCCTCCAGCGTCTTAGCATCCTGACTGGGTACTAACCGAGTGGGTTTAATGGAACGAGGCAAAAGCCCAAAATCTAAGCCAGGAGGCAGCATTGCCAGATTGGCAGAGGTCGAGCGGAATTCCTGTGGCAGGAAAAGTGCAAGAGCGAAAATAGTCTCGATCACGTGGGTTCTCCTAACCTACTAAGCGATCGCCAAAAAGGAGTGTGTCAAGTTTGAATTTGCCAAATCAAACACCTCCAGCAAAAAGCAGATCGCGAATCTTGCAAATCATTCAGGGCATCCCCTCATGGTTTGGAGCGAGTTTCCGCACTGGTAACCCATTACTGGTGCGGAAGGGCACGGGCAACTCAAAACAGTCTAGCGGGCTGGAACTGTTGCCCTGTGCTTCCTTTTCATTAGCGCAACGCTTGGGTGTAAGGCTTCATGTCAATGTATTCACGAGATCCACTCTCAAACAAAGGACCCGAAGCCCCGACTCGCACATCAAACAGTTGTTGAATGGTGCGAGGAGCATTTTGACCCGGTTTCAGCGTAAACAGCACCCCTTGGCAAGGTCCACCCATTTCACTAGCAACGCACACCACGGGCTGATTGTTAACAATGCCAGTGGTGACAAAGTTCAAAATCCCCTGGTTGTAAAAGCGGTTAAACCGTTGGGAAACTTCTTGGCAACGAACCGTGGGATTATATCCAGCGTGGTTGAAGGTGTGGGAAACCCAACGAATTAAAGGAACATTCCCAGTGGGAGTATTCACAAAAGTTGTGGGTGAACCTTGGGAACTTTGTCCACAGAAAAAGTAGTCTCTGTTAGAAAGCTGGATCGGTGGCGTTGGAGCGCCGCCGCAAGGGGCACCACCCGGCATCGGACCACACGCATTCGGAACACCTGGAAAAGTTGTGGTCGTGGTTGTGGTGGTAGGAACGGTTGGAACAACGGTTGTTCCGGATGAGGTAGAAGGGCTGGTGACTGTAACTCTGGGTCTTTTGGCAAAGCTGGGTTGGCTGAGGGTCAGCGCCATAGTAAACGCGATCGCTCCAACACCCAACAGCTTCAGATACGAAGTTGACTTCATGGTGATTCTCCGCAGGTTATACGTGTAATTAGAACAAGGTTCGGGGGCTAGTCAGGTAGGGAAATAGGTAATCACGCCATTGAGCGGTGTGTTTTGCCCCATCTCCGACTTGATAACCCTCGTTCTATTTATCTGAAAACCAAACTTATTTCCGGACAACTCAAGCAGGAGAAAACAAAATCCCACGACTCAAAAGCCCGGAAAAGCCGAAAACGCGCTCAATCCAGAGAAAAATCAGCCGATAAAAATTGCTGAGTTATGTGAAGCAAGAGGCAAAAAGCAAAAGGCAAGAGGCAAGAGGCAAAAAAGGAAGACGTTGCTGAATCTAAGTTAGGACTTACGCACTTGCCCCCTAAATCCCCCAATTCTGGGGGACTTTGATTTTCTTGCTCCCCCAGAATTGGGGGTTGGGGGGCGAATTCCAATTCATCTGCGTAAGTCCTGTAAATATGAAATTCGTAGGGGTAATCCCTTGTGGTTGCCCTTATCCCAGCGAAGGTAGGCACGAGGCGCTACGGCTACAAGTGAACATCATGGCTGCATTCAGCAATACCGAAAGAAGTACTCAAAACTCTTAATCCGTGTTTAGCGCACTCTTTCTTACCGTTGCCCGGTGACAATATAAGCAACGCGCCTGCCAATGTTGGTGGCATGATCTGCCATGCGCTCTAGATGCCGAATTGTTAGCACTAACAGAACAATTGGTTCTACAACGCCTTGAACATTTTTTTGCTGTGCCAATGAGTGATAGAGGGTTTCGTAGTCTAAATCCACCGCATCATCGCGCACTTTTACGGCTAGCCCTGATTCTGCATCTAGGTCAGATAAAGCTGCGAGGCTAAGCGCTAACATTGCCCGACAGCGATCGCACATCCGCTTCACCTGTTCCATATAAGCCGGGACTGGATAGGGGAACAGTAAAATTGAAATCTCGCCCAAATCTTCTGCATAGTCACCAATTCGCTCAAGGTCGCGAACCAACTGCATCATGGCACTCAACAAGCGTAGCTCTTGAGCAACAGGCGATTGCATGGCAATCAGCGTCACACAATCTTGCTCGATCTGACGATAGAACTGATCAATTTGCTCATCTTGGAGGGAAATTTGGTTAGGAGCTTCCAAATTACGTTCAAACAAAGCTTGCCGTGCTAGCCAAAAAGAGTTCTCAACTAGCGCCCCCATTCGTAAAACATCCCGCTGAATGCGCCTGATCTGTCGCTCAAACTGCACACGGGTCGAGCTTGAAGTATCCAATAGTTTGTTTACCACATGCACTTCAAAGGTCTTAACTGTAGCTTTTTAAAGCGTGGTTTGTAACCACCCTAAATTTTCATAAAGCCACCCTTGTCACTATATAAACCTTCTGCCTAAGCGATCATATCGCAGATTACATTTGGGCTTATCTCTGAACTCAAAGCATCTAAACGAAATTAAGCAAAGAGAAAACATCCTCCAATCAGGTTGAAAATGTCAGGTTTTGCGACAAATTCTTCTTCAGGTTTACGCAATGATTGATGTATTGAGGTTCGCCTAGTGCGCTATTGTAGCTAGCAGCAATTTTAGAATTGCAGTTATTTTTTGGATTCCCGTTATGTCTCAGACCACTAGCTCTCACGGATGGTTCACTCAATTGCAAAAGCAATATCCTACAGGTGCTTTGGTGACTGAACTGGTGCAAATTCATCAAGAGCGATTTATTGTCAGGGCGATCGTGCAAATTAGTGGCGTGGCGATCGCGACCAGCATGGCAGAGTCAGCTAACCTCGAAACGGCAGAAGATCAGGCGAGGCTGAGAGTTTTAGACTGGTTGGGCATCTCAGTGATCGCTAAACCGTCTCATCTTGCTGCGCCAATCGCGCCTGATCCTTTGGCAGCATCGATCGAGCGCGATCGCGTCCCCGAAGCTCCGTTTCCAAACAATTCCTCCATCTCGATCAGACAGCCAATAGACAGCGGCTTTCCAATCCAAGCATTATCGAGCTTAGATTTGGAAGCAATTGGGGTAACTCCTCCGCCATTACCTGCAATGCCAGTAGATTTAGTAGATTTATCGGTGCCGTTCTCAACAGCGCTATTTCCAGAAGATGCAATGCCTGCGGAGGAAGAGAGCACGGATGAGGCTATGAATAATCCGGTGGAGGAGTATTTAGCCAGCGTGGAAGACTATGGGACAGGGTATGAAGATAGCGAACCCGAAGATTTATTATCCAAAAATGCATTACCCGAAGATCCATTCCTTGAAGATGTATTTCTTGAAGATGTATTCCCAAAAGACAGATTAATTGAAGCGGAAACGATCGCCGCGATCGCCCCCACCGATCCGATCCAGGACGATCAGCGCGAAGAGGAGCGCTTGGTTCCTTCTAACTCAGGCAAACCCAAAAAAGCGATCGCTGAAGAAAAACGAGCGCCCGACAGCATCCCCGACAGCATTTCTGATGCCAATGAGCCAGACGACCTCTCGACCCTGATCGCCCATACCGATATTGAAATGGATCGCATCGGTTGGACAAAGCAACAGGGTCGTGATTATTTGAAACGCACCTATAAAAAATCAACTCGCCAGCGCTTAGACGTTGACGAGTTGATGGATTTTTTGAATTATTTAAGAGCAGTACCCTCAGCCAATGGCATTTAAGCCGATTGAGGGCGATCGCTTAATTGTTGGCGATCGGGTGAACAGCCGACGGGCGACGGTCAATCACCTGATCGATCAAACCATAGTTTTTTGCCTCATCCGCAGACATGAAGAAGTCGCGCTCAGTATCATCTTGAATGCGCTCTAAAGATTGCCCAGTATGGTCTGCCAGCAATTCATTCAAGCGCTGCTTGTGATACAAAATTTCTTTTGCCTGAATTTCAATATCGGTCGCTTGCCCCTGCGCGCCACCTAATGGCTGGTGAATCATAATCCGAGAATTGGGCAGACTCATGCGTTTGCCCTTTTCTCCAGCACTCAGCAAAAACGCGCCCATACTAGCAGCCAATCCCATGCAAACAGTAGAAACAGCGGGACGAATTTGCTTGATGGTGTCATAAATGCCCATGCCAGCCGTCACCGACCCACCCGGAGAATTGATGTAGAGATAAATATCTTTTTCTGAATCCTCCGCTTCCAAAAACAGCAGTTGGGCGACAATCAGGTTCGCCAAGTCGGAATCAACCTGTTGCCCCAAAAACACAATCCGCTCTCTGAGAAGGCGAGAGTAGATGTCAAAAGCGCGTTCACCGCGACCGGACTGTTCAATAACGGTAGGAATCATAGCGCCTGCGTGTAGTGATTTTCTCCCATTCTACAGATTTGCTGAGGGATGTGAGGCGAGAGGTTGGATAGTTCTGAGTTCTAAGTTTTGAGTTCTGAATTTTCTTCCCTCTTCTCTCTTCCTTCTTCTCTCTTCCCTCTTCCCTCTTCCCTCTCCTAGCAAGATGCTGCATAGTGAACGAGTTGCCCTAGGCGATGACGCAGTGTTTCTAAGCCGAGCCGTTCGCTAGCAGAAATGAATAGTGCCTGAGGATGTTCTTCTTTTGCCAGCATCAGTGTGTCGCCATCGATCTGATCGATTTTGTTGAATGCCAGCAGGCTAGGACCGGGGGCGATCGCCATATCCGACAAAATCGTCATGACTGAGCGAATTTGACTTTGCCAAGCGGGATGCGATAAATCCACCAGATGGATCAGTGCCGTGGCTTCTGTCACTTCTTCAAGCGTGGCACGAAAGGCATCGACTAAGGAGGGCGGCAACTCGTGAATAAAGCCCACGGTATCGGTTAGTAAAACTGACAGTGGCTCTTGGGTGATGGCGTGAGGAACAACCATGCGGCGGGTTGTGGGATCAAGCGTGGCAAAGAGTTGGTCAGCCGTGTAAACCTCAGCATTGGTCAGCACGTTCAACAGGGTCGATTTGCCGGCGTTGGTGTAGCCCACTACGGCGATCGAGGGCACCTCTTGATGCTGACGGCGTTGGCGCATTCGGGCACGGTGGGCTTGCAGTTGGGTGACTTCTCGCTGTAGGCGCGTGATGCGTTGTTGAATCGATCGCCGCTCCGTTTCCAGCTTGGTTTCACCCGGTCCTCGTGTGCCGATGCCGCCGCCTAAACGAGACATTGCCTGTCCGCGTCCGGTTAAGCGGGGGAGACGATATTCCAATTGCGCCAGTTCAACCTGGAGTTTTCCGGCTCCCGACTGGGCACGCTGGGCGAAAATATCTAGAATTACTTCGGTGCGATCAATGACTCGTAGCCCAATTTGAGTTTCCAGGTTTCGGACTTGGGCTGGCGACAAATCGCGATCGAAGACCACTAAATTTGCGCCCACGCTTTGCACCGATCGCGCAATTTCCTGAACTTTTCCTTCTCCTACCACAGTGCGAGGGTGAGGACGAGGGCGTTTTTGAGTCAGAGTATCTAACACTTCTCCACCCGCTGTTTCAATCAGTCGCCCTAGTTCTTCTAAGCCATCTTGAAATTGCTGAGAGTGGGTCTTTTCGGTATGCAGCCCCACAATCAAGACGCGATCGTGGTCTTGATCAACCTGTTGGGCAACAAATTCACGCCGGAATTCTTCCTCAAGTCCTTCTACCAAGTCGTCGAAGTTTTGGTCAGCAATGACCTCTAGGCTCAACGCAGGAGTTACTGTCCAATTGGCTTCTGGATGCGGCACCAAATGGGCAAGGTAAGCTGCCGCAATGTAGCCTGTTGCGCCACCCCCGCGACGCTCAAATCCACTTCCAGTCAAACTCAAAATCACCAGAGCATCTAACCGCTGCATCGCCATCACGGTCAAAGTTGTCTCGCCCGGAGGCTCATTTTTCAACTGGGTCGCGATGCAACGAATGCCGCTCAGCCGCTCTGCACCATAGCGGGGCAGTTCTAGGGGTGGAATGCGGGTTTGGCGAGGGCTGCCAACGCCCACCCGAATCACTTGTCCGCGACGATTAATGTAAATACAAACAGGCTGACCCAATTCAGTGCTAACGGCGGCAAGGCGCTGAGCAAATTCGGCAGTGGTAATGCGATCGCTGGGTAATCGCTGCTGGTAAAGCTGCTGCAACTGTTTCAGCAGGCTGGTCTTGATGCCTTGAAGATTGCCGTGAATTAAGTCGATAAACTGTCTAGCCAAATGCGTCTAAGTCCTATTCTATCGATAGGAGACGAGCTAAAGCGATCGTTACGGGATGTGTTGATAAGTATTTCTGCGATCGCTAATACAAAATTCAAATCACTCTAGTTTGAAGGGTCTCTTTTTATCCACTTTTAGACTTAAAAGTAGGTAGTAGAAGCCGTTTCAAAATTTGTAGAACTTGATAGTATTTGGAGAATTATTTTAAATCGAATAAGTAATTCTGCTTATCGATTCGTTATTGGTTGATGAATATGGTTAGAATGGTTTCATAAAAGTTCACCCTTTAAAGTTGAAAAGCCGAGGGTTAGCCTCTTGACAAGGGACAAAAAGAGTCTGTCTTTATAGATACTTTGTTTAGGGGTAAGCTCAGTTATCCTAAAATTTGGATTCTGTGTAGAGCGACCATTCACACAGTGAAAAACTGTGGAACGTGCATTATCGTTTATAGTGGGCGTTCACTTTTTAAAAAGAGGTTAAAGTATTTGTGAATTGAATTAGCAAATATTTAATTGTTGAAAAAGTTTAAAGTGTTCGAGAATCGAATATGGTGATTGGAGGGCAACTGTGTTCATAAGACTTGCAGAACAACATCGTCAATTCGTCCAAGATTTGGTCATGAATCTTCAGGCTCTCGCGATCGTGCTAGAGCGAAAAGGTTACTTAGCGTCTTGCTATACCTGCGGCGGACAAATGAATAGCGCTTCGTTTATGGTGAGTTTGGCAGATAGCCATCTGATTCGCTTCTTGGTTTCCGATTATGGTATTACCTGGACAGAAATGCGTGACGATCGCGAATTGATGAAATTAGAAGGTGCAGAAGCCATTAGCCAGCTTCAAGAGTTGGCTAACTTAGTCAAGTATCAAATTAAGCCTGCTCAGTCGCGCTCAGCACTGATGACTGAAACTGTAGGCTAGAGGATTTAGCTGAGTCCTTTAATTTCGGATCTTCATTTTTTCTAAAGCAGCAGATTCCTAGACTTGTGAATCTGCTGCTTTAGCATTTTTTAAAGCAAGAACCGCGCTTTTGTTGCAGATCGAGGCTGCTTTCAAAATGCATATCTTCCATGCGATCGCGCCCAAGCCACGGTAAACTTTTCAATCGATGACGAAATTTTGCAGGCTGTTCCTCTTTAAATTTCATCACCCGCCCTTTTTACGCCGAGGTTTTTGTGCTTCTCCAATTTCTTGGACTCATTCTAGTCACGAGTATCCTACTCATTGGGCTGTATTTTCTGGCATTAGAAATTCAGTATCGCGATCGCCCTGGCAATAAATTGGTGGCGACCGTTGGACAGTGGCAGATTCAGGAGCAAGCCCCGAACCACTATCGGCTGGTGGGCGAGATGGAGTTGATTAATCGCACTGCCAAGCTCGAAATTATGGTGCCGCAGATAAGGGCAGAGGTGAAATTACTTTCGGGAGGAAGTTTGCGCGGGGTAACCACTCAAACACACGTTGTTTCGCGTCATCCCGATGAAACGGCTCGCCCGGATGATTACTGGTTTGCTTACATTGTCAAGGTCGGCAAACGGACGACGATAGAAGTGCAAATTGAGATTCACGGGGCTGACCTAAGCCAACTAAAAGCGGCGTGGGTGCAGGTGCATTACCTGACTTATGGTCCTCAAGGGCGAATCCCTAAAATACGGCATGTGGTGGTGCCGTTTCAGTTTCCCGATGCGGCAGAGTCTAAAAATTGGCGATCGACTCCAACGGCTGAAGTATTGCCCATTCGGACTCATTTATTGACGGAATTGGATAATCCTGTAGAAGTGGTGCGGCGATATGTGAGTCCCCATGCCAAACCAAGCGATGTGGTAACGATTGGGGAAAGCCCGATCGCCATCATGCAAGGGCGTTTTCGCGATCCTCAAAACATCAAGCCGGGATGGGCTGCAAAACGGCTATGTTATTTGTTTTTGCCCACTTCTAGCCTAGCGACTGCCTGCGGATTGCAAGCCCTGATTGATCAGGTGGGTGCGGTGCGGGTGCTGGCGGCATTTTTGGTAGGCGCGATCGCCAAAGTCTTTGGCAAGCCGGGAGTATTCTACCAACTAGCCGGAGAACAAGCTCGTTTGATTGACGACGTAACCGGCACTTTGCCACCCTATGATCAATTTATTGTGTTGGGACCAGAGAACCCTCAACAGGTCGTGGATCTGATTCAGCAGGAAACGGGTTTATCGGCGGCGATCGTCGATGTCAACGACTTAGGAGCGGTTAAAGTGCTGGCAGCCTCAGCGGATGTGGCGATTCCAATGCTCCAGCAAGCCTTAAAGAAAAATCCGGCAGGAAACGCCGATGAACAAACTCCTGTGGTGCTGATTCGTCCCCTTTAATCGCGATCGCCCGACCTATCTAACAGCGATCAATCTACAATTAACATCTGTCACACTGGCTAATTCGCTAAACTGGTTAGAATGTTACTGTGTCTTTCAGTTCCTTTTTGGCTGATTCAGCATTTCAACCAATGACTCAATCATTTCCTCAACCCACCGAAGTCTTAATTCGCCCCGTTCAATATGGCGACATAGAAACTGCTGATCGGCTGTGTGATGAAGTCGAAGGTGAAGAATTACAGTTTTCTATTAATCCAGATAAGCCCCTCAAGCCGCTACGCTGGTATGCCCCTTGGCGGTTTCTCAGTTTTTTGGTCAATCGCTCCCATTTGTTTGGTGCTTATGTTTTTGGGCAAGACAATAAGCTAAGAGGAATTGTAAAAATTTCTCCGTTTAACCGGACTCGCACGACTTGGCGGGTTGATCGGGTTGCCGTAGTAGATGAAGCGGTGATGGATGAAGCGGTAATGGATGAAGCGGTAACAGGTGAAAGCGCGATCGCGGTTAAAGCTCCCTCCCTTCCCTTCAACGACATCGGTTCTCATTTATTGCGCTATTGCTTTGAAACCGTTTGGGAAGCGCGGACTTGGCTGCTAGAAGTCAACGTAAACGACAATGAACTGCTAGCGCTGTATCGGCAAAATGGCTTTCAACCCCTAGCACACATTACCTATTGGGAGATTGATCCAGCCCTGCTACAAAGCCTTGCAGAACGAGAGCCAGACCTGCCCAATCTGTTGCCTGTGAGCAATGCCGATGCTCAGCTACTCTATCAACTCGATACCATGTTTATGCCGCCTTTGGTGCGGCAGGTCTTTGACCGTCATCTTTCTGATTTCAAAACTAGCTTGATTGATTCGGTGTTAAACGGGGTTAAAAACTGGGTGAATCAGTTGGAAGTGGTGAGTGGTTATATTTTTGAATCGCAGCGAAAAGCCGCGATCGGCTACTTTCAAATTCAGCTTTGTCGAGATGGTTCTCGCCCCCATCAGGCGCAGTTAACGGTCAACCCATCCTACACTTGGCTCTATCCAGAGTTAATGTCTCAAATAGCGCGGATTACCCAAGAGTTGCCCGCCCAATCGCTTCAGCTTGCTTCCTATGATTATCAACCTGAACGGGAAGAGTATTTGAAGCAACTAGGAGCCGATCGCATTGCCCACACGCTAATGATGTCGCGATCGGTTTGGCATAAAGTTCGAGAATCAAGGCTGAGTGGCTTTGAAAATCTCCAGCTTCCAGAAGTGTTGCAAGGGCTGAAACCCTCGCGTAAGCAAGCGATTCCTAGCCGAATTACGCTTCAATCAATGAGCCAAGCCCTGCAAAAATCTGAAGCTAGCCCAAAAGTTCGTTCCAATTCTGCCAAATCTGTGAAACCTAGAAATGCAATTTTGAATTTGTCTACCAAAACAGATTTTTCAGATACTCCTCCCCAAGATCCATGTTGTTAAGGGGGGATGGTTGATGCCAATCTCTGCTTTGGGTCTAGATGTTGGCAAGAAGCGGATCGGTGTCGCTGGCTGCGATGGCACTGGGCTAATCGCTTTTGGAATTGAGACGATTGAGCATCGTTCCTTTAAAACCACCCTAGAACACTTGCAATACTTAGTCACCGATCGCCAAGTGAGTGTTTTGGTGATTGGGTTGCCCTATTCCATGGATGGCAGCTTGGGATATCAGGCTCAGCAGGTGCAAAGATTTGCAACGGCGATCGCGTCGGCTCTAAACCTACCAGTGGAATATGTGGATGAACGACTAACTTCGTTTGAAGCAAAAGAGATGCTAAAGGCGGAGGGAATTCATGCCGATAGACAAAAAGGTTTGATCGATCGCAAAGCAGCGGCAATTATTCTGCAACAATGGCTAGATGAACGGCGATCGCCCAAGCATTCTGCCGCTGATTGTAACGAGAATTGAGAATTCTTTTGAAAAATTCAAGCAAAATAGACAAAGGTGAAACAGACTTTGGCAGAATGCTTCTTGGGCGCTATGCATGAGGAGGAATTTTTCAATGGATGAGAATCAGATCGAAATGGACGCAGAAACAGTAGTTTTAACCGATGATGCTGGGCGAAAAATTGCCTGCACAGTTGAGCGATTCATTGAAGTAGAAGAGCAGGACTATGCGTTGCTAGTGCCTGTGGACGCACCTGTCGAGATCTTTGCTTGGCAGGGTGAAGCCGACGATGACGAAGAGGCAATTCCCGTTGAGAGTGAGGAAGAGATTGACAGTCTGTTTCCAATCGCAAAAGCCGTTTTGGAGGAGCAAAATCTAACTCTGAAAAGGACGGCGGTTGTATTAACAGTAGAAGGTGACTTGCCTGATTTGGAAGACGAAGACGAATTTATTGAAATCACTTCCGAAACAGACGAAGAGGATGTTGAAGAATTGCAACTCTTAGCTCGGTTTTATCGTGAGGAAAAGGAATTTGCGGTTTATGCCCCACTTGATCCATTTTTCATCTTGGCGCGGATGGATGCAAACAACCAGCCTCGCCTACTTTCGCCGGAAGAGCTAGAAAAACTTCAGCCCCTGTTGGCTGAAATCGAAGACCAGCTTTTTGATGATCTCGACTCGAACTAGGAAAATGGCGATCGCGGCTGGCATAAAGTTCGCCGCGATCGCTTTTTCTATCTCAAACTGCTGTGATCACAGCTAGGATGAATACCCTTTTTATGGCTAAACGATTTTCCAAAGGTTTACTTTTCTTCGCGATCGCCCTAGCCCTGTTAGGAACAGCAACCTGGCAAACCTGGAACTGGTGGTTGATCACAACCGCCCCTAGCGCCTCCAGTTCCGCTCAAGCGGATGCCAAACCGATTAATCTGCGCGTTGCTCCGGGCACATCCGCTCAAGAAATTGGGCAAGATTTAGCAACTCTAGGGCTAATTCGGTCAGCCAGAGCTTGGAGCCTGTGGACTCGTTGGACGACGTTTCAAGACGCGAAAGGTGGGTTTCAAGCGGGCACTTATCAACTCTCAAAAACTCAGTCTTTGCCAGAAATCGCCAACACAATTTGGTCTGGAAACGTAACGCAGCTTAGCTTCACGATTCCAGAGGGCTGGTCTATGGGTGAAATGGCGCAATACTTTGAGCAGCAAGGCTTTTTCTCCGCTAAGGACTTTTTGGCGGCGGCAGATCGCGTTTCTGTAGCCCAGTATCCTTGGTTGCCAGCCACCAGTCCAGTGCCCGGTTTTCCACGATTAGAAGGCTACCTTTTTCCAGATACTTATCAAATCGCGTCGCCCGTTCAGCCCGATGCCGTGATTCAGCAAATGCTCGATCGCTTTGAACAAGTGGCATTACCCATTTATCAGCAGCAAAAAGACAGCACATCTCTCACCTTGGCGCAATGGGTCAATTTGGCAAGCATTGTCGAAAAAGAAGCCGTAGTGCCAGAAGAGCGTAATCGAATTGCCGGCGTATTCACGAATCGTTTAAGGAAAGAGATGCCCTTGGCTTCTGATCCCACGGTTGAATATGCCTTTGGCATTAAACAAACGCCTGATCGTCCGTTGCTGTACCGCGAGGTGGAAACGCCTCATCCCTACAATACTTATGTCAATTCGGGCTTGCCCCCTGCCGCGATCGCCAGCCCTGGTAAAGCTAGCCTGGAGGCAACTCTCAACCCAGAAAACACCGATTATCTCTACTTTGTTGCCCGATATGACGGCACCCACGTCTTCAGCCGTACCCTAGCAGAGCATCAGACCGCCCAAAACGCTATTCACGATCAGCGAGATGCCACAAAATCTTCCACCCAATAAGCTTTCACACATTCTCCAATATGGGCACGCTAATATTAGCTTCTAAAATAAATTTCACACTCTAAGAATTATTTTTTGCCAAACTACTTATTTAAAACAACTTTCTATGTTTTGGAGCAAACTTCTACAGCCCAACCTGGTGATTCCGGGCACCATTCTTCAGATCACGCCCGAACTGCTGAAACTTCATCAACTTAAAGGCTTAGTCCTAGATGTGGATGAAACCTTGGTGCCGCTTCGGGCTGCTCAAATATCTGAAGAACTCTTGCCTTGGGTCAAAGAGGTGCAGCAAGTCGCAAAGCTATGGCTGGTCAGTAACAATGTGAGTGAAGCTCGCATTCGTCGCATTGGCAAATCCCTAGACTTGCCCTACATTTCGGGTGCTGCTAAACCCTCTCGGCGTAAGGTGCGAAGAGCTGTTGAGTCTATGGGCTTACCACCAGAGCAAGTGGGGATGGTGGGCGATCGCCTGTTTACCGATGTTTTGGCAGGCAACCGTCTTGGCATGTTTACCATCCTCGTGGAACCGATGATCCATCCCGATTTTGATCCTCGAAAATCGTCTTTTCACGCCTTTGAAGTCTGGCTTTCTCAAGCATTGGGTGCCTCCCTGACCACCAAATCTCTGCCTGAGAGAAACTCATAAAACTATATAGTTATTGGGCTGAAAAAACATAAAGAAAATATTATGAAATCTTTTAATCTCAAACTTTCCTGGCATTCTTGTAAAAGATTAAATAAGGTCAGCTAAATAAAGACCTTAAAAATACATTCTTATGAATACTAGATGGAGCGCTAATTCCCAATTAACAAGGGGTTGGCGCTTTATCTTATCTAAACTCCTGATCTTTTCTAGCTGCTTCATGTCCCAAACTATTGTGGTTAAAATTGGCACCTCCAGCTTGACTCAGCCAGACACGGGCAGCTTGGCATTGTCAACTATTGCAACCTTAGTAGAGACCCTGAGCCGATTGCGCCATCAAGGCTATCGAGTTGTTTTAGTCTCTTCAGGCGCAGTTGGGGTAGGCTGTGCCCGGTTGGGTTTAACAGAGCGTCCCCGAAGCATTACTTTAAAGCAAGCGGTTGCCGCTGTTGGGCAAGGGCGATTGATCCGCGTATACGATGATTTGTTTAGCGTGTTACAGCAGCCGATCGCCCAAGTATTGTTGACTCGTGGAGATTTGGTGCAGCGAAGTAGCTATATCAATGTGGAGCAGACGTTTCAGGAACTATTGCAGTTGGGCGTAATTCCCATCGTCAATGAAAACGACACGGTGGCAGTAGACGAGCTTAAGTTTGGGGACAACGACACTTTGTCGGCACTGGTGGCAAGTTTGGTCAAAGCAGATTGGCTTTTTTTGCTTACCGATGTTGACCGCTTATATTCTGCTGATCCCCGCAGCAATCCTGATGCAAAACCTATTTCGGTGGTGCATCGGCTGAATGACCTGAAGGAATTACAAGTGCAGGTGGGCGATCGCGGCTCTAGTTGGGGCACGGGCGGCATGATCACCAAAATTTCGGCAGCCAACATTGCCACAGGTGCGGGAGTGCGAACGGTGATTACCGATGGGCGATCTGCTCAAAATATTGAAAAGATTTTGCAAGGCGAAGCGATCGGCACCCAGTTTGAACCGCAGCCCCGCCCTGCCAACGCCCGTAAGCGCTGGATTGCCCACGGATTAGTGCCTATGGGCAAGCTCTATTTAGATGAAGGCGCTGTCCAAGCGATTCGCCATGCTGGAAAATCTTTGCTAGCTGCCGGAATTATTCAAGTGGAGGGCGAGTTTGAAAGCCAAGATGCGATCGCCTTATGCGATCGTTCCGGCGAAGAGTTTGCGCGCGGAGTGGTGAATTACAGAACTGTGGAACTGAAAAAAATTCAAGGGCATCAATCCGATCAAATTGAACAGATTCTAGGGTACTCCTGTCCAGAAACCGTGGTTCATCGAGATAATCTGGCATTAATCACTGAGCCTTAAGTGATGGCATTGCCCTTTGAGAAGCGCGATCGGGCACTGCCATTCTTTAGAAGACCTGATGTGCAACTAAAGTCAGCCTAGTCTACGGAAGGGAACTACAACCCCCAGCCCTTTCTCCTGGTGGAGAAGGGGAAACGAATAGGTCAAAATCCCTTTCCCGCTCTGGGAGAGAGATTTAGGGTGTAGCTTGCTTCCCGCAAGGTGGGCGATCGGGAAAGTTGGACATTGCATTAGAAGGATGACTGCACTAAAGCTTTACGACGATTGCTGGAATAACCATTTGCTGGCGGCGGCGCATTGGGAGTCAGACTTTCCAAACTTAGGCGATAACCCACGTTCCGAACGGTCTGAATTAAGTTGGGCTGACGTGGATCAGTTTCCACCTTTTTTCGCAATGATAATACGTGGGTGTCAACTGTGCGAGGGTTATCAATCGCATCAGGCCAAGCTCGGCGCAGCAATTCTGAGCGACTCAGCGGTAAACCTTCCGCTTGTGCTAACACGTATAAAAGACTAAATTCTTGAGGAGTTAGATCAATTACTTCGTCTCTAAATAGAACCCGGCGATGAACCAAATCAATTTTCAGGTCGCCACAATCTAATGAAATAGGCGGTGGCGGCGCAATTCGGCGACGGGTTAAAGCCTCTACCCGCGCCAGAAATTCCTGCATTCCAAACGGTTTAGTTAAATAATCATCTGCACCCGCCCGTAGACCTTCCACAATGTCGGCTTCGGCATTTCGAGCGGATAGCATCAAAATTAAGGACTGCTGTTGCCTTAACCAACGACAAAACTCAACCCCATCTCCATCGGGCAATTCAGAATCTAAAATCACCAAACCGGGCTGGCGATGCTGAAATACATCCATCGCTTGGCGAATATCAGCAGATTGATAAACCGTTGAACCAGCCTGCTGCAAATGCCACCCCAGCAGCGATCGCAGGTGGGGGTTTCCTTCAACAATCTGGATACAAAAAGCTACCACTCAGTCTCGATTTCCTTCCGATTGGTGTCCTTAATGTAACAGAGACGATTACTCAGATTTGTAATCAGCGTTACTCAAGCGGATGCGCCTTTCTATCCTGATACATGCTAAAAAATCTTTCTAACGGCTTAATCAAAAAGCCATAAGAACTTGATTCATTAAAGTTAAGATAGAGTTATTAAACTGGATTAGACGATCACACAATAGGAATCAGCTTAATCTCATTTAGTGGGAAGACAGCAATTAACTGCTCTCATAAAGGCGCTTTTCACACCACACTATGTTGCAAGACACTTTAACAATCCGGTATTACCAACGGTTAACTGACGCTCTAGTTGACCTGTGGAGCCGAGGCTATCGATTTGACGATCTACGGCTATATCTTGATGGTTACCTTGCCGCATTGAGGCACGCCAATACTCTTGAGGCGTATCTGATTCATCGATTAGAAGAAGAAGTTACTCGCTATCTCTACGATGTTTCTAACTTTGAAAAACCAGAGCCAGAAGTTGAGCGCGGCTACTACTGAATAGCAAAAAAATCCCCTTTGTCAAGCTAAACAAAGGGGATTTTTGTGATGAAATGCGATTAGCGATCGCTGTCTTCCAATCGCGATCGTCAAGATGCCATTGCCACTTCTACAATCTGCTGCAATTCACCTTTTTGGTAAAGCTCAATCAGGATGTCAGAACCTCCGACAAACTCCCCATTCACATACACTTGAGGAATAGTGGGCCAACTAGAAAATTCTTTGATTCCATCTCGAATTTCAGAGTCTGCTAACACATCAATCGTTTCAAACGGAACGCCCAAAACGTTGAGAATTTGAACGACGTTGTTTGAAAAACCACACTGGGGCATAAGTTTATTCCCCTTCATAAAAACCATCACCTTATTGTCTTTGAGCAAGCTGTCAATCCGTGCTTTAGTTACTGGAGTCATAAATTTACTTAGGTAATGGGTTATTGACTATCAAACGCTGAATATTTGGATGATCCACTGAGCTAAACAGCTTGCTTAGAAGATTCCCATGCTTGAGGTGTGTAGGTTTTAACCGCCATCGCATGAATCGCTCCACTCAACATTTCAGTTTGAATGGCATTGTAGACAAGCTGATGCTGTTGAACCAGCCGCTTTCCCTCAAACACTGGAGATACCACAATCACTTCATAGTGTTCGCCATCGCTTGTCAAAACCTGAACCTGAGCATCTGGGATCTCAACCTTAATCATGGCTTCAACCTGATCGGGGCTAACCATTGACCCTCCTTATCTTGTTGAGTGACTTAATTTACTATTTTAACGATTTAGTTGAACGATTTGAACTTAATCTTTTGAACTTAATCTGATGTGTTTACTTCAGGTTTTGCTTAAAATCCTCCAAAGCCGAAAGCGAGAAAGCAAAAGTTACCAGTTAAAAGCAGCAAGTTAGAAGCAGTTTGATGCTTAACAGTCACTTGTTTTGCAGAGGTTTGGCAGAGGTAGGAGCGGGTGCAGCGCTATCGGCACGCGGTCGAGGAAAAGGAGAATCTACAAAGCCAAGTTCAAAAAGCTGCTGGTAAGCCTTTTTACCGAGATCACGAGTGGGCTGTTGGCTCCGAATAATTTGCACAAGCAAGGGAACCGCTAGCTCTGATTGGTTTTGAGCGCGATGCACTAAGGCTAGTTGATAGGTTGAGTTGTCTCGCATTTCAGCGGTTTCTAATGCTTTGCGGCGGTGCCCATCCGCGATGCGGTTATCGATTCCAGAAAAACTGCCTGCTAGCTCTTGATAAAAGTTGGAGAGTTGGTTAAAAACTTGACGTGCTTCCTGAAACTTTTTCAGCGCTAGAGGATAATTTTGGGAAGAAACGGCACCGTTTGCTTCTTGCATCAGCTTTGTGCCGCCTTGCAAGCTGAGAATCCCAGTTTCTTGGCTGGTAGGGCTGACAACGTTGGGAGCATTGGGATCAATGGGTCTTGCCTGGTTTGGACCGGTTGGCAATTCCTGCGCCGATAAAGTTTCGGGCTTGAAGACGCTGGAAGCAACCAGAATCGACAAGGATGCCAAACTAGCAATATGAAGGAAACGACGCATTCCAGAAGATTTCATGAGGCAACGTTGTTAAAGGAAACGGGAACTAGTTGAACTTATGTATATTACCACTGCAACTTGTCATGCGTCGAAGTACCTATTGTTATTGTTGAGATGAAATTGTAGAACTTACGCACTCGCCCCTAAATTCCCCAATTCTGGGGGACTTTGATCTCTAACGCTCCCAAAATTGGGGGTTGGGGGGCAAATTTCGGTTGATTTGCGTGAGTCCTAGTTTAGATTGCTTGAGCTTATACTGTGCTTTGGACAATATCGATCGGTAGTAACAGCGATCGCGCAGCACGAGAGATAGCACGAGAAATCAATGACGAACGACCAAAAGAAAAAATTAGAAACTCAACTGTGGAATATTGCCGACTCGCTCCGGGGCAAGATGAACGCCGATGAGTTTAGGATTTATTGTTTAGGGTTTATTTTTTATAAATACCTGTCGGAGCGTCAGCATCTTTACGCCAATGAGATTTTGGCTGAGGATGGGATTAATTTTCTAGAAATTGATGAGTCGTCGGCAGAGAGGCAGGAGTATTTGGCGGCGATCGCGGAGGAGGCGATCGCGGAGTTGGGTTATTTTCTCAAGCCATCGGAATTGTTTAGTGCTTTGGCAGAGCGAGCATTGGGGGCGAAAAAAGCTCACGAAGAAAATTTAGCCGATGAGGATTTTGAGTCGTCCAATTTTATTTTGGATGATCTGACCCAGGTGCTAAACAGCATTGAGCGATCGACGATGGGTAAGGAGAGTGAGGAAGATTTTGATCACTTGTTTGAGGATTTGGATCTAACTTCGACCAAGTTGGGTCGGACTCCGAAAGCGAAGAATGCCTTAATTGCCAAGATTTTAGTGCATCTGGATAAGATCGATTTTCGGTTGGGAGATACCGAAAATCGACGTGCTGGGCGATGCCTATGAGTATTTGATTGGGCAGTTTGCCAGCGGTGCCGGGAAAAAGGCGGGGGAGTTTTACACGCCGCAGCAGGTTTCTAAGGTGTTGGTGAAGCTGGTGACGACGGGGAAGGAGCGGCTGAAGTCGGTTTATGACCCTACGTGTGGGTCGGGTTCTCTGCTGCTGCGGGTGGCGCGGGAAGTGAAATCTGTTGAGGATTTTTATGGGCAGGAGATGAACCGCACGACCTATAACCTGGCGCGGATGAACATGATTTTGCATGGGGTGCATTATCGTAATTTTGATCTCAGGCAAGAGGATACGCTGGAACATCCGCAGCATGAGGGAATGCGGTTTGAGGCAGTGGTGGCAAATCCGCCGTTTTCGGCGCAGTGGAGTGCCAATAAGCTGTTTGAGTCAGACGATCGCTTTAGTCAATATGGTCGGCTAGCGCCCTCTTCTAAGGCTGATTTTGCCTTTGTGCAGCACATGCTGCATCACCTGGATGAAAACGGCACGATGGCGGTGGTGTTGCCGCACGGGGTTTTGTTTCGCGGGGCGGCAGAGGGGCAGATTCGCCAGTATCTCATCAAAGAGCGGAATTGGCTGGACGCGGTGATTGGGTTGCCTGCCAATATTTTTTATGGCACGAGCATCCCCACTTGCATTCTGGTGTTGAAGAAGTGTCGAGAGCAGCCGGAAGATGTGTTGTTTATTGATGCCAGTGCCTATTTTGAGAAGGCAAAGAATCAGAATTTTTTGCGAGACGAGCATGTTGACAAAATTATTGCTACTTATCGCCAACGGCTAGAGGAGGAAAAGTATAGCTATTGCGCCCCGTTGGCGGAAATTGAGGAAAACGATTTTAATTTGAATATTCCGCGCTATGTGGATACGTTTGAGGAAGAAGAGGCGATCGATTTGGCGGCAGTGGCGTTGGAGTTACGGCAGATCGATCGCGATATGGTGGGGGTTGATGCGACGGTCAAGGGTTTTTGTGAGGAGTTGGGGATTGAGGTGCCGTTTTAGCGAATGGAGAATGGGACAATAGACGACTTATTAACTAAACAGGACGACTATTCAGGGCGATGGAAACAATCAAAACCCGTACCAACCAGCGGGAGGAAAATAGGATGACAATAAAGCAGTCTTTGGTTAGTACTAGAGGCAATCAACTGTATGAGAAATTCATTCAAAAACTAATGGTTTTAGGTCAACAGGAAGGATTTTCACTAACTTCTTTAATCAACAATTATTTGATGATGAATGATCAACTTAAATTAGAGAAGATAGACAGGTTAAAAGGTTGGTTAGATGGCTTTAGACCTTTTGAACCCGCGATTGTTGCTGAACTTAAAAAGCTCTATGATGTTCGATTTACTTATCATTCTAATGCCATTGAAGGAAATACTTTAACCCAAAGTGAAACTGAGTTAGTTTTAACGAAAGGCATTACGATTGGAGGTAAAACGCTCGATGAACATTTGGAAGTGATTGGGCATAAAGATGCGATTGACTATATTGAGAATTTAGCCCAAAAAGATACGGAGATTAATGAGTGGAAAATCAAACAGATTCACAATTTGATTCTCCGAAAAATCAATCCTGAGGAGGCAGGTAGTTATCGGACGCTGGATGTGATAGCAGCCGGAACGAATTACCGTTATCCTGCCCATTATTTACTATCCCAATTAATGGGCGACTTTGCGCTCTGGCTTCATTCAGAAGCTGCTTTAAAACTCCATCCGATCGCATATGCGACGATCGCTCATTATCGGTTTGTTTCGATCCATCCTTTTCGTGATGGCAATGGTCGAACAGCTAGATTATTAATGAATTTACTCTTAATTCACGCGGGCTATCCCATTGTGGTAATCAACAACCAAATCCGCAATGACTATATTAATGCTTTGGCATACGGGCAACAAAATCAAGATGAATTGAGTCGGTTTTTTGACTTGGTTTGTGATGCTACGATCGCTTCACTTGTGGAAACTTTAAGGTTGGTCGTGACAGCAGCTAGCAGCCGAGAAAAGGGGCAGGCTTTTTATCAGGAAATTACTGATTTTCTCGATCGCGTTGGAGTTACGGCAGATCGATCGCGAGATGGTGGAGATTGATGCGACGATCAAGGGTTTTTGTGACGAGTTGGGGATTGATGCGCCGTTTTAGAGGATGGGAAAATCGGTTTTGCTGAACTAAAAATCATGCTCAAGGAGATTAATCGCTGTGAATATAACCCTAACTCCAGACCAAGAAAGATTGATTCAAGCAAAAATCGTAGCGGGCAAATATCAGTCTACGCAGCAAGTTATCGAGATTGCCCTTCGTTTGTTTGAAGAATACGAACGTGCAGATACGGAGTGGAGTTTGTCCGTTGGGGAAAAAATTCAGGCGGCTGTCGCTATTTCAGAAGAAGCGCCTCCGATCGACGGGGAGAGTTTTGTGGATGGCATCTTACAGCGATTCAAAGGTGAATAAATGGCGCGCTATGTCATTAACATATTAGCCAGTCGAGATCTGAATGATATTTCTGAATATTTTGCTTCTAATAATGTTCGTTCTGGTGAAAGGTTCTTTGAAGATTTTAACCGTAAGTGTAAGCAGCTAGTTTCATTTCCCCAGAGTGGCAAAGCTTATGAGTCTATCTATCCCAATCTCAAAGGTGTTCCCTTAAATGGGTATATCGTCTTTTATCGGATTGTTGAGGATGGGATCGAAATTCTGAGGGTTGTCAGTGGTCGTCGGGCTTTGCCTTCTGTTTTTCAAGAAGATTAAGAAAATGATTAGGGAATGGGGAATGGGGAAGAAGTTAAACAAAAATATGTCTGAGTTGCGGTTTCCTGAGTTTGATGTTGATTGGAAAGAATACAAACTTCCTCAACTATTTTCCATCTCTGCGGGAGGAGATATTGATATAAATAAAGTTAAAGCAGAACCAGACAATATTTATAAATATCCTGATATATGCCAATGCAGAAAAAATAAGGGTTTATATGGGTATTCAAACGAGTATAAAGTCGAACCTAATGTAATTATTATTGCAGGTCGTGGCGTAAATATTGGAATAGCTCATGCTAGAGATCATCGTTTTTATCCAATTGTCAGGCTTTTAGTCCTTAAGCCTAAAACGGGGTTAAACATTGATTTCTTTGAATATCAAATTAATAGAATGAATGTTTTTGTCGAGAGTACAGGAGTTCCTCAGCTTACAGCCCCTCAAGTTTCATCATACAAAATCTTTTCAACATCGATCGCCGAACAAGAAAAGATTGCTAGTTTTTTGGGGGCTGTAGATACACGACTAACCCAACTCCGTCGCAAACGCGATCGCTTACAAACCTATAAACGGGGCGTAATGCAAAAAATATTCTCTCAGGAAATTCGGTTTAAAGATGCGATCGGTTCAGATTTTCCTGATTGGGAAGAGAAGACGTTAGAGGAAGTAGTAAATTTTTCCAAAGGAAAAGGTATATCAAAAGATGATTTAGTTGAATCTGGTTTGTTAAAATGTATTAGATACGCAGAACTTTATACGCTTTACGATGAAGTAATTGATCATGTTATTTCTTCTACTAATTTAGAGCCAGATAACTTAGTTTTAAGCGTGGAAAATGATGTAATTATTCCAGCTTCAGGAGAATCAGCAATTGACATAGCTAAAGCCGCTTGTGTGAAAATAAATGGAGTTGCATTAGGAGGTGATTTGAATATCCTTAGAACTGTAATTAATGGAATATTTTTAGCGCACTACTTAAATCACTATAAAAAGCAGAGATAGCTAGTACAAGAGGGCGGAAATACGCCGACTGTTCTGCAAGCTGAAAGCCTCGCAGAACAGTCTCACTAATGGGTAG
>ENA-ORBV01000141-ORBV01000141.1-microbial-mat-metagenome-genome-assembly--contig:-NODE-141-length-149456-cov-13.298857_pt1 | contig 149456 bp, 119 predicted proteins | sample MGYA00237777_ERZ505514 | MGnify/ENA primary metagenome ERZ505514 (study PRJEB26160, sample SAMN06269048) | microbial mat metagenome | isolation source: Oligotrophic lake microbial mat | place...
TAATTTGGGGATTCCTGAATCGTGAGACGTGGAGCAAGGAGCAAGGAGCAAGGAGCAAGGAGCAAGGAGCAAGGAGCAAGGAGCAAGGAGCAAGGAGCAAGGAGCGTAGGGCAAGGAGCCGCTGGCTTGGTGTCCTCACCACCAGCGAGAGTAAAAAGCGTAGCCTCTGGCTACGATCTTCTTTAGCATTACAATGCATGTTCTATTGACCCGGTATTGGTAGCAGACATCTGGCTGCAGGAAAAAACATCTCTTACTGTCTTACCTTCTTACTGTCTTACTGTCTTACTGTCTTACTGTCTTACCTTCTTACTGTCTTACCTTCTTACTGTCTTACCTTCTTACTGTCTTACCTTCTTACTGTCTTACCCTCTTACAATTTAAGAATCTTCTCAAACTTCCCCATCCGCACATAATGAGCTATAAACTTACGGTCTTCGGGCATGGTGGGCCGGGCTTGGATATGGTCGATGACATCATTGATATGGGTGAGCGGGGTAGTCTCATCAGCATAGCCCCAACCCATCACGCGGCCTTTGGAGATCAGGATCATGCTGATCTCGCCAGGTACTCTGCCATGATCTGTGATCACAAAATCTTCATCAATATTTTGTTGTGTCGCTGCTACTGCCTGACGTACCCGAAGGTTATAAGCATCAGGATCTTCAAGACCAAGACAGGCTCCTTTACATTTTCCAACCTGATGATAAAAACAGGCACCTGGGCCCGTATCAATGTCTGTCTTTTTCATGCACAGCTCATACTTGTCGGTCAAGCCTCTCAGATAACTTGTAGCGGAACGGTGGTCAGGTAATTCATGCAGCACAGCAGCAGTGCCGGGTGCATCAATTTTGTTTTTCTTGCGGACTTTCATCGTGAGGTAGCCGCTCTCATCGAAATAATAATAGATGGCAAACGGAAAACTCTTGCGACGCTGAGCTCTATTGATCTCCGGTTGAAGTTTCTTGATTTCTGCATTTTCATACAGGCTGGCGATCAGTTCACTTCCGGTCAGCGTGTAGGTGATATCATGAACACGTTGTTGAAGTTTACCAGATTTATTGGAGATCTCTGTAAAATGCTGAATGACTCTTTTTTTAATATGGATACTCTTGCCGACATAGATCACTTGACCATCGGCGTCATGAAAATAATAGACACCCGGCGCCTCCGGTAGTTCGTGAATAAAATCAAGAGAGATAGTTGTCGGAAGTTTGGCTTCTTTGATGCCCATGTTGATGATGTCAGACATCTCACTTTTGCCCTGACCCATGCTGGTAATAATCTTAAAAACCTCAGCTGTAGCCAGTGCGTCATCAAGCGCCCGATGTCGTTTATCTACGTCCAGCGAAAAATGGCGAATGAGGGAGTCCAGGCTATGCGATTTGAGTTGTGGCAACATCTTTTTACTGAGTCGCACGGTGCAAAGTTGTTTGCGCGTATAAGCATAGCCCAGCCGTGCAAATTCTTCCCGAAGAAATCCGTAATCGAACCGCGCATTGTGGGCGACGAAAACAGCACCTTCGGTCTTCAGGACGATATCTTTGGCGACTTCGCAAAAGAGAGGTGCACCGGCAACCATGTCGTTGGTGATGCCGGTCAGCCCGGTAATAAAAGCAGGTATACTGCGTTCGGGATTGATCAGGGTCTGGTATTGGTCAATCACCTTTTCACCGTCATGAAGGACTATGGCGATTTCTGTAATTTTGTCGCGCTTGACTAGTCCTCCTGTCGTTTCAATATCTACTATGGCGTATCTGCGTTCTGTACTCATACTCAACCGTCTGCAAATTTTCGCTTTCGGGACTCTAATATCACTGTTTTCCTTCATATGTCATGGTTCGGCTCCGCACAGCAGCAGGACTCCTGCACAGACCATTATGCCAGGAGCCTGGGATACAGAGGCTTACCTGCCGCTCTTAAAAAGCAAAAGGGTGGGCTTGGTCGTCAATCATACGAGCACCATCGGTCGGGTACACCTCGTCGATAGCCTGATCAGCCGTGGGGTCAATATTGTGTCTTTGTTTTCGCCCGAACATGGATTGAGGGGGAAAGAAGAGGCGGGGGCACTGATCAATGATAGCATAGATGCTGCTACCGGAGTGAAGATAATCTCCTTATACGGCGAAAAGAAAAAGCCAACACCTGCTGACCTGAAAGGAATCGATGTCTTGGTATTCGATATACAGGATGTAGGTGTTCGATTCTATACGTATATCAGTACGCTCCACTATTTGATGGAAGCCGCTGCCGCACAAGGTATACAGTTGATCGTGCTTGATCGTCCTAACCCGAATGGACATTACATTGATGGACCCTTGATGGATACGGTGCAGTTTCAGTCGTTTGTAGGTATGCACCCGATACCGGTGGTCTATGGCATGACGATCGGTGAATTGGCCCGAATGATCAACGGCGAGGGGTGGATCAGTAAGCGATGCGATCTGACGGTGATTCCATGTAAGCATTACGATCATACGATGGCGTACGAATTGCCAGCGAGACCGTCACCGAATCTGCCTAACCAGCGGGCTGTATTGTTGTACCCCGGCATCTGTTTTTTTGAAGGCACACCTATTAGCCTTGGGAGAGGGACTACAATGCCATTTCAGGTAGTAGGGCATCCGGATTATCCTGACCACACATTTTCGTTTACACCGGTAGCGATGACCAGTGCCAAGAGCCCTCCGATGAAAGATAAGCTTTGTTATGGGGTAGATTTGTCAAAGACAGATGTTGATTCCTTGTTCCAACTCCGAAAAATGGATCTGCGTGTGTTGTTGCAGTTTTATAAGGTGATGGATAAAACGACTTTCTTCAATGCATCATGGTTTGACAAGCTTGCGGGAAATGCTTCATTCCGTAAATCGATCGAAGCAGGGTGGGGGGAAGCACAGATCAGAGAAAGCTGGAAGACGGATCTTGAAAAATTCAATCAGCGGAGGAAGTTGTATTTGTTGTATCCTGATTTTAAGTAAGTTGTTTAAGGATGAATATCATAACCTTTGCACTACATAAATGCTAATCCTGAAATAGAAATGCAGCCAAGACTTGAGATACTCGAAGAAAGAAAATTGGTTGGTTTAAAAACGATGATGTCATTATTCACGATGTACCGGACAAGTGAATTATGGCAATCATTTATGCCGAGACGAAAAGAAATCCAGCATATCATCAGTCCGGATTTTTATTCATTGGAAGTTTATCCGCAAAACTATTTTGACATTTTCGACCTTTCAGCAATATTTGAAAAATGGGCTGCCATAGAAGTCTCAGCTTTTGACCAGCTTCCAGAGGGAATGGAGCCTGAAGTTGTTCCAGCGGGACGCTTTGCAGTCTTTCCTTATAAAGGTCTCTCCAGTGATGCTGCGAAGACGTATCAATATATATTTGGAACATGGTTACCCAATTCTATATTTGTACTGGATGACAGGCCTCATTTAGCGGTGATGGGACAAGGATATAGAAACAATGATCCTGCTTCAGAGGAAGACATCTGGGTTCCGGTGAAGCCATCAGAGAAAAAGGACAGATAATTCGGTTTTGCAGATGGTGAATCTTTGAAATAATCAATATTTAGGAAGTGAATTCAGAAATAATTACCACAACCCCGGGCAGTGAAATTGTCAGTTTCAGAATTTTCAAGGCCACCTATAGACCTTGTTTTTGCGATATGGACGGATCCAGAGCATTTGAAAAATTGGTGGGGCCCGGCAGGATTTACCAACACGTTTCACGAGTTTGACTTATGTCCTGACATTCACCATTTTTTCCTGGTATTTTAGACTGGCAGATCGAAAAATCATTTCTAAGAAAAATACATCAATAGCATGAAAAAGGAATTGAAACCAAAACAACAACAAGACCTCCTCAAGATTTTAAAAGGCCGTTTTGAAAAACACATGAGCCGTCATAAAGGTATGGATTGGGCTAAGGTGCATGCAAGACTTGAGTCGGATGCTAAAAAATTATGGTCTCTGAATGAGATGGAAATCACTATTGGTGAACCAGATGTAGTTGGCTATGATAAAAAGACAGGCGAATTTATTTTTTATGATTGTGCTGTAGAAAGTCCTAAAGGACGCCGTAGTATTTGTTATGACCACGAGGCACTTGAGTCAAGAAAGGAAAATAAGCCGGAAGACAGTGCTATGGGCATGGCCACAGCCATGGGTATTTCGTTGTTGTCGGAAGAACAATACCGGGGACTGCAGGAACTTGGTGAATTCGATACGAAGACGTCTAGTTGGGTGGAAACACCCGCCGCCATCCGGAAACTCAAAGGAGCCATTTTTTGTGATCAACGGTATAATCATGTATTTACCTATCACAACGGGGCTGAATCCTATTATGCGGCAAGGGGGTTTCGTGGAAGTCTGCGCGTATAGACTCAAATAGAAACAACGAGTCATTCTTTATTTCAACATATATATTTTAAAATGAAACAAATCATTTGGCTTTTAAGCTTTCAGATAGTCCTTGCTATTGATTGTTTTGGACAATCATCGTTACCTGATCCGTTGGCAGCAGGTTGGAAAGGGGAGGCCGTATGTGAAATACTTCTGGAGAATGAGAAGGTGCGAACATTAAAGTGCAGCTTTCCACCGGGTGTTGGTCATGAAAAGCACTATCACAATGCTCATTTTGGATACGCGCTTTCAGGAAGCCGATTCAGAATTACGGATCAGAAGGGAGTACGTGAGGTAGATGTGCCTACAGGGAGTCATTTTTATAATGAAGGGATTGACTGGCATGAAGTATTAAATATCGGTGATAGCCTTGCGGTTTTTTTAATCATTGAACCAAAATGATCTGTATATACCTCCATTACTTTATCTTTTCACCCTGAAAGTAATGTAGCTTTCTTTTATCATGTTCCGCTATGCGCCATACAAAATCGATCTCATGGATCGCACTTCTGTTGGTCAGCCTGTTGTGTATTTCCTGCTCTAAAGATGATTCGGCCACTCCTCCCGCAGACCCGGCATTTAGAGGTGATTTCGTCTCTGGTGCCCATCAGACCAGTGGCATTGCCACCATCGATCAGGATGAATCTACATTGACGCTTACCAATTTTAAAACAGACTCAGGCCCGGATCTCAATATCTATTTAGTTTCCAGCATAAGTAACGTGACCGCGGATTTTATAGACCTGGGCAATATCAAAGGACGGAAAGGCAACTATACCTATGACTTGCCGGACAATAAGGATTATACGTTTTATAAATATGTGATAGTTTGGTGCGTTGATTTTGACGTCAATTTCGGGGATGCTGAGCTTATTTTACAGTAACCTATTCTTCCTTTAATTTGTAAATAGACCTATTCATTGAAATCGATGCCAACCTTACGCGTAATCATTGCTTCACTGTCATGGCATATGGTTTGATTTCTCACCGTGCACTTGAAATAGAGAGTCTTGCCGAATTGGAGGATGACCTGCTGATTATTTTGAGTCTTACTAGTTTCTAAGTTGCATCAGCTAATTCTCTTCCATGATCTGGTCCCATGTTCACAGGATTATTATCTTCGGTTCGGAAATACCGAATCTTCAAATTTTAAAAACATACTAAAATCAAAAACCAAATGAAAAAGCTCTCTGCAATAGTAGGTTTTGCCTTGTTGGCACTTAATGGATATACCCAGAAAGGTTTTACAATAGGGGCCAATGTCATGCCCCTGAACATTAATATCATCAATCAGAATACGTGGGGCAATGGCCGGGAATATGATTATAAACCGACCTATAATTTCTCATTTGGGATTGATGTCGGCTATAACCTATCTGATCATATGGGGATTAGCACCGGATATTGGTTTACAAACCTTGGCCAGCAATACCTTGACTCCTACAGCGGCTCAGATTGGGAGAGGACATTGACGTTAAAGTATAATATGATTCCTGTCATGGTCAGGTTTAATGGCACCGGAAGTAAAGTAAATTTTCTAGGTGGAGCAGGCGTCGTCATTGCTAATCTGCAGGAAGCGCAGCAGGAATGGCTCCGGGATGGAGCGCCCTACTCTGAAACCATAGAAAATCCGATAACCCTTGAAAGTTTCGATCTGGGAGCAACGGACGTCACCGAGCGGTTTAATGCAAGTGATCTTTTGATCAGCCTGGATCTTGGCGCACGAATCTCTTTTGGAGAGAAGCTCTACCTTGATGCCACTTTAAATGTTGGATATGGATTGAACGATATCAATCATCCGGATTGGCAGATTCCAAATGGAAGTGGTATATATGATCCTTCACACAATGCTTACGCCGGTTTGAAACTAGGCCTTGCCTATGTGTTGTTTGGAGGCGAATAATTTGCTCAGGATTTCTATGATTGCCTATAGTAGACTTTACGAATTATTTAACCACAGCCTGACTTTTTAAAGGCTTTCGCTTTTGTACATTTACGCGCAGCACAAGATCACGTTATACATGAGCATTGGAAGACTTATTACAAACTATTCCGCCTTCAACGAATGGGCAAATCATAAAGTGGTAAACTGGCTCGGACAGCTTGACCGTGCATGGCTATATAAAGAGACCCCCTCCAGTTATACGTCCATCGACTATACCCTACAGCATATACTAAGAACCCAACGCTTTTGGCTGCTCCTTATAGGCGAGCGGGATACCACTGGGTTTAACTGGGCCGTTAGGGAAAGGGAGGCGGAGCAAATACTCACGGAACTAAAAGAGGTCTCTACACAAATGAAAACAGAATTTTCTGCCTTTGCTGAAGAGGATTTACTGAAGATACTTTATTTCAATATGCCCTGGGCAAAGAATGATCTGAGCCGCTATGACTATATCCTCCACATCATCAATCATAGCACATTCCATCGGGGACAAATCGTGACGATGGCACGGGCCATTGGGATTTCTGAAGGGATTGTCAATACCGATTATAACATGTTTAATACGTTATAACACTACGTATGCATATCCTATTCCATTCACCTGATGCATTGACGTTCATCTGAAAACCTGATGAGGAGAATGAATTGGATGTTGAGTTTTTGGCTGGCGATGATACTTGTCAGCAACATGCATGGACAGGATACCATTTCCGGCATGGTCGTAGACGGTGAAACAAGCAGCCCACTGGCTTTTGTCAATATCATTTTCAATCACAATGTACTGACCGGCACAGTGACCGATATCAATGGTCGATTCAGATATTCTTCATCGATTGATATTACTACTTTAACCTGTAGTTATGTTGGATACGAACAGAAGACATTGTCCATTGATTCAACAATTGAGCAGAGGGTATTCCGGATAAAATTGTACCCTTCACCCTTCCTGTTTGAAGAGATCGTTGTCAGGGCAGGGGAAAACCCGGCAAACCGTATCATACGCAATGTCATTGCGAATAAGAAAATCAATAATCCTGAAAACATCACGTCGTTTAAATATACCTCTTACAACAAGGTCATCTATGATTTTGAATTGATATCATCGGATACGGATGATAGTTTGCAAGCGCTGACCAGTGAGCTATTTAAAGGCGGTCATGCCCTGATCATGGAGTCGGTTACGGAACGGAACTTTATACGTCCTGACCATTCGGAGGAAATCATCACTGGCGTCAAAGTTTCGGGTTTCAAAAACCCCTCCTTCGCTCCTTTGGCCACTGACTTACAACCATTTTCCTTTTATAGAGAGATCATACCCATTTTTGACATTCATTATGTAAATCCTATCAGTGACGGGAGTCTGATGAAGTATGATTTCAGGATTGAAGATACCCTCTTCCAGCATCTCGACACCACTTTTGTGCTGTCTTTTAAACCCCGACCGGGCAAAAATTACGAAGCACTGACAGGCCTGTTGTATATCAATACGAGTACCTATGCGATACAAAATGTTATTGCCGAACCATTTGATAAGGGATTTATTGATGTAAAAATTCAACAGCAGTATCAGTTTATCGGTGGTCAACAATGGTTTCCGGAGCAGCTCAATTTTAAAATTCTAGTGCAGGTTGATTCCTATAAAGGCTTGGGAATGGGTGCAAATGGGAAGAGTCATATCAAGGATGTTGAATTGTATGCCGACCTTAAAAAGAGAGATTTTTCGATTGAAGCCCTCCGGCTGGATGATCAGGCTGGATTTCAGGATAGTCTGTTTTGGAGCGGCCATAGAGTAGATCCCTTAAATGAAAAAGAAATAACAACGTATGAGGTTATCGACAGTATTGGTGAAAAATATAAGTTCGATGGAATACTGTCCTTCGCCGAAAAACTTTCGTCTAATCGGATACCTGTCGGATGGATGGATCTCGATATTTCGAAATCACTCATTTACAATATGTATGAAGGTTTCCGGCTTGGTCTTGGTGCTTATACGAATGAAAAGTTGGTCAAGAATCTATCGCTTGGCGGGTATTTTGGATTTGGATTGAAAGACGATGATTGGAAATATGGAGGAGAGCTTATCTGGACAGTGGACAAAGAGCACGAGTTCCAGGTGCGCGGAAAATATGAGAATACCCTGCTCGAATCAGGTAAGACACGACTTGGTTTCTTCAACGAGCGACAGGTTGACTGGCGCAGTTATCTGGCTACACAGATGGACCACATTGAGCAAAGCAGTATCGCTATAGGGATGAGAGCCTTCCGATATACCAAAATCAATCTATCGTTGAATCGAACGGATGTCAACCCAAAGTATGATTACATCTACCAGGCTGATGAGCAAATGCCGGTCACTGATTTCACGACCACTGATTTTTCCATTAATATCCGCTATGCGCATAAAGAAAAACTGGTTTCTTCCATGGGGCGAAGACTTAGCATGGGTACTAAGTATCCGGTGTTGTCTCTTTCATATTCCAGGGGGCTGGATGGTGTACTCGATGGTGAGTTTATGTTTAATAAAATAGAACTCAGACTCGAAGAGTCTGTCTACTTTAAAAATCTTGGTGAATCCAAAATCAGACTGGATGCCGGGCTGATAGATCAGCCGTTACCTTATGGATTATTATTTACCGGTGAAGGAAGCAATACCAGGGACTTGACTGTGCTGGTAAAGAATTATTTTCAAACCATCGGGCCATATGAGTTTCTGTCCGATCGATACGTCAACCTGTTTTTCACCCATAACTTCGGTTCGTTGTTATTCCATACAGGGAAGTTTAAGCCCATGATGACCATTGTGCAAAACATAGGGTGGGGGATGCTTTCTAATCCAGGTTACCATCAGCAGATTGAATTTAAGACCAAAGAAAAGGGATTGTATGAATCTGGTCTTCAGGTGGATAATCTGGTCAAGCTAAACTACCTCAATGTAGCCTATCTTGGTTTTGGTATCGGCGCATATTACAGGTATGGCCCCTATGCATCAGCCAAGGCTGCGGATAATCTGGCGTTTAAGCTATCTCTGGCCTTTTCGACGAAATGATGATTTTTTATTTTTTGCATTAGTCTTCTTGTTATTGGTTCCAACACCGGATGCTTAATTCGTAGACTATCAATTGATTTAGAATATCTTTGTTTAGCACGATTTTTAATACACGACCCGCTCAACAAATTAACTAATATGTATAAACTAACCTTCTTCACACTATTCCTTGTGGTAACCATCGCTTCCTGTAAAACGGATGATGCTAAACCAGAAAGCTCTCCGTCAGCAACCTTCGATCAGGTGAGTGAAACTGACGCCATCATGAGCGTGATCGAAAATGAAACCTCCTGTTTTTATGCCCGTGATTATAATTGCTGGAAAGCCCATTATGCGCACGTGGATTATGCATTCCAGTCGTGGAACAATGCGGACGGTACCTTTGATGCCAAAGTCGGCTGGGGTGAAATTAATTCCAAAGCAGGAAAATTTATCCAGGACAATCCAGTTCCTCCCGGGGGGAGCAGCCATCCAAAAGTGGAAAGACGGAACGTGAAAGTCAAGTTTTTCAATTCAGGTCTGGCATACCTTTCGTGGAACCAGTACAACATTAACCCAGCGATGAAAATGTATACGCCTTCGCTTGAAACCAGGATCATGGAGAAAATAGGTGGAGCCTGGAAAATTGTCAATGTAACTGCTTACTGGGATTATGTCAATTTGGTGCCGGTAAATGAGTTGAAGTAAGAAGATAGCAGTGAGAAGGGAGGCGTGAGTTGTGAGTTGTCAATTGTGAGTGTTGCTTGTGCTGAGCGTATGGTTGGTGAGCTGCAGCCCAAGGATGCGTATAGCAGGTCGAACCAGTCAATGTATGAGTCGAGAGTCGGCTGTTGTGAGTTGTGAGTGTGCATGGCGAGTAGTAGATGCCTTTTAACTGGAAGTGGATGGCTATAGCTCAATTATCAAACCGATAGATCAACTGAGCTCTTATCTCCGAACGCACATCGCCCTGAATCTCATCATTGCCACTACCGATCGAGGGTACATCCAATTGACGTGTTTGTGCAAATTTGATTTCCGCGGTCAGGTTACGGATGCCTTTGTAACGCACATTGATGTAGAATCTTGATCCCTGATCACTGAAGGCCGGAATGGTATAATAATAGATCAGGTCATTTTCATACGTATAGATGCGGGAATCGTAGTCATCTGTATCAAACAAGGTAACTCTTGCACTGAAGGTCCATGGAGAGGCCAGCGGGCTATAAACGGCATCCTGATAGATCATAAAGCCTTGTTGATTTTCTCCGGGTACATTGTAGGAGGTCCATTCTAATCTCGTTCGGAGCTGGATTCCTTTGGTGAGTATGTTGTTCATGTGCAGTCTCACCTGTGATCGTGTCTGATCCACGACTTGAGGTATGGCATCACCGGTAGGTGTGGAGTTGATGGCATTTCGCTTGCTGCGGTATTGACCATAGATTTCTAGTTGTCGTTTAACGGTATAGGTGACTCTTCCTAAATATTCAATTCCTTCAGTGGGGCTGTCAATATTATATCGAAGCCAGGGATGAGACCATATATCCTGATAGAGTTGAATCTTCCACCTTCCGGAAGGAGTGATCTCAAGTCCTGTATATAATCCTGTTTCATTATTGGCTTGAGAGGTTTCCCCGAACGCATTCGGTGTCAATACCTGGTAATCACGAGCATAGGACCTGAATAAGATGGCTGCTGTAATATGACGATCAAGACCTGCAAGCAAGCCATTCAATGTGGCGAGAGCTCCATTGTCACTCATGGCTGTTTCCCCGAAAAAATGAAGTCCACCAAACCAGATGCCATAGTCAAGACTTGCATTGGTCAGGTTGTCACCATTGAAATAGTATTGGTTATACAATTCAGGATTGCGGTTGAGTGGAGCACTCAATTTTGAATGCAGTCCATTGATGGCTAGATGTGCTCGCCGGTTGGTGTATGAAATACTGACCCCTGCCTGCGTCAGGTCGATTGCGTCTTCATCCGCGATCTCTGCTGCTGTGCGATGCAGATTTGATGTCTGAAGACTCGTGATGTCTTCGTCGATATTTTCTATCTGGCCATCTTCATAGACCGTGTCAATGGTCAGGTTTCCGTCACGATTGTGATGGCTTCCAAGGATGGTAACCGTAAGGTTTTCTGCAGGTTTTAAGGTGACACCCACTCCACGCAGAAAATTATTTTCTTCAACAGAGGTGTATGGCCTGAGCGGGTTGCCTGAACGTTTGACATCGGTGACAAAACTACTTTTCCCTGCGCCGAACCCTGAATGCATGATCAGCCCTTGCCCGAAATTGGCATTGAAATCACCGACCATCAATGCAGGCAGCCATGGTTTAAATTGTTGCAACGCAAAATGATAGGAATAGAAGTCAAATCCCTGCGGATTAGAACCGCTGAAGAAAGCTTCACCTGCATCTTTCTCGGCAGTGATCCCGTAACTCAGGGTATTGGAGTTACGATGCCTGTATCGCATGTAAATTTTATCAGGACTACCTTCATATGCCGGATCTTCGCCCACATAGCCATCGGATTCCTGGATGGTTCGTCCGGCTCTCAGATAAATTTCATTCTGTCCATGGATCAGCATCTGTCCAAAAGGAATAGACGGAGTCTGCGTTTCCCTCCCTTTTACTGTAGCAATGACATCAAGGATTCTGACCATGTCAGGATCAAACCCTGAGATAGATTGCAATTCCAACAGATCCAGCAAAGGACCATTGAGCATGATGTGTTCCTGAAGATTTCGATAAGCATTGTCAGAGACGATTTTCCATTGGACAAGGATAGCTGCCGCCGCACTGTTGATATCGATAGGAGAGCGGCTCCAGTCATCAAGCTGCTCACCGATTTCAGAATAGTCAAATTCCTCACCACCATCCTGATTTTCGGTGATGAATTCAATAAACTGCTGGAGATAGTCCTGGGTGATCTGAGCTTTAGATGGAATAGAAATCCCCAGGAATAGTGTCATTCCGATGCAAATGGTTCGTGCCTGGAGCAAGATTTTCATGTGTTACGAAGATAGGAGATTGGTTTAAATGGATGATGAGTTTATAGGCTTATAGGCTTATAGGTTTATAGGTTTATAAGTTGATAGGTTTAAGCAGAAGTTGCCGCTGGATGGAGTTATCTCCGCCAGCATAGATGGGCCTATAAGCATATAGGCCTATGGGCATATGGGATGCTGCTGGCCTGGTGTCCTCACCACAAGCGCCAGGGGAAATAAAAAAAGGCTAAGTTGAAACCAACTTAGCCTACGGCAATAAAAATTATGAGTATAAATGTTGTGAATTCCCTTTTAGGAAGCCATCACTTCGGCACCGCGTACGGTCTTGATGATCCGCGCAGCAACTTTGTAAGGATCTGCATTGGAAGCAGGTCTTCTGTCTTCCAGGTAACCTTTCCAATCATTGGTAGCAGTATGAACCGGGATGCGGATTGAAGCACCGCGGTCGCTCACTCCATAGCTAAATGTATGCATAGACTGCGTCTCATGTTTTCCGGTCAGGCGGAGGTGATTGTCTGATCCATATACATCGATATGCTCTTTGTGTACAGACCGGAAGCTCTCGCAGATGGCATCGAAAAGGTCTTTGCCACCAACTTCACGCATTTCCCCATTAGAGAAGTTAACGTGCATACCTGATCCGTTCCAGTCACCCAGTACAGGCTTTGGATGGATGTTTATTTTGACTCCGTATTTTTCAGATAATCTGTATAACAAGTAGCGGCTCAGGATCACCTCATCAGCTGCTTTTTTACCACCTTTTGCAAATACCTGATATTCCCACTGGCCAAGAAGAACTTCCGCATTGATACCAGTGATGCCAAGGCCTGCTTCGAGACATGCATCCATATGTTCTTCAACGATATCACGACCAGCTACTTTCGTGAAACCCACTGCACAATAGTAAGGACCTTGTGGCCCCGGGTAACCTCCTGTAGGGAATCCAAGCGGAGCACCATCGAGCTCAAGAACATATTCCTGCTCATATCCAAACCAATAATCATCTGTGTCATTTGGGACCAGGTTTCTCATGTTGGTTGGGTGAGGGGTACCATCCGGATTAAAAACTTCTGCGACCACCAACCACGCATTCTTGCGCTGTGGATCGGGGTAGGCTGCTACCGGCCTGAGAAGACAATCTGAAAAGTGGCCGTTGGCCTGCATCGTACTGCTGCCATCGAATGACCATTCAGGTAGTTTTTTGACATCACCATGGAAACTTTCCATTTCAATGACCTTAGTCTTGCTTCTTAGATTAGGTTCAGGTTTGTAACCGTCCAACCAGATATATTCAAATTTTAACTTAGCCATAAAGAGAATTGATTTGAAGGATAATGGATGATTGATTTTTACAATATAATGCGACAAAGCTAAACGCAGGATGACCCTGAAAGCAAAACAATAATTTTGGTTAACGTTATGGCTAAAACCACTAATTTATATATATTTGCCTGTAAATGTGAAACTTGTGTTATAGTTAATTGTTATGCCCATAGCCCAATCTGAACAGTTATTTACCATTATCAAGTCCCTGACGAAGGCCGAAAAACGTAATTTCCGCCTGTATGTACAGCGTTTACAGAGCAATGAAGACGTACTGTATGTGCGGCTTTTTGACATCCTCGACAAAGCAGATGAGTATGATGAAGATGTCGTCCTTGGGAAAATGGGAGATATCCCGAAATCTCAGTTTGTTAACATCAAGCGACACCTCTATACCCAGGTATTGAAAAGCCTCCGGCTCATCTTCGAGAATATCGAATCTATTAAAGTAAGAGAGCAAATAGACTTCTCTCACATCCTGTATAGCAAAGGTTTATATCTCCAGGCATTTAAACTCCTGGAACGCGTCAAAGAAATGCTACCCGAAGGTGGACATGATCTCCTCCGCCTAGAGATCATCGAGTTTCAGAAGTTTATTGAAGAACGACATATCACCCGGAGTCGGAAGAAATCAGGTAAAGTGCAGACTCTCCTTATAGAATCCGAAAACCAGGAAGCACGTGTGTCCAATCTCATCATGCTATCGAATCTCAAAATCAAGATTCATGGCTGGTATATCGAAACCGGCCACGTCCGTGATCAAAAGGATCACTTCCAGCTAGGAGAGTATTTCGAATCAGAATTGCGCAAAGTAAGGACCGCCAATCTATCCGTGACGGAAGAGATCTATCTGCAGCAATGCTATATGTGGTATTACTATATCATGCTGGATTTTGAAAAATGCCATCACCATGCAGAACTGTGGGTGAAGGCTTTTGATGAAAATCCTTCACATATGCGGGAGGATCCTGTATTGTACATGAGAGGATTGTCGTACGAACTGACCTCACTCTACAGTTTACGTGATTATAACCGCTATGTCCTGGCGCTGGAAAAATTTGAAGCGTTTACGATATCACACGAGAAGTTTTTTGATATGACCGGGCAGATCATCAGTTTCCTCTATTTGTATACCGCCAAGATCAACCGTCATTTTATAGAAGGTTCTTTTGACAAAGGATTGCAACTGGTACCCGAGATCAACAGGCTGATTAAAAAGTACGGAAGATTTATTGACATCCACCGGATCATGGTCTTCAATTACAAGACAGCGTGGCTTTACCTTGGATCGGGTAATCCCGGTCAGAGTATCGAGTATCTCAACAAGATCCTTAACCTGCAATCTGCAGGGCACCTCCGCACCGACATTCAATGTTATGCCAGGCTGATGCATTTAATGGCTCACTTCGAGCTCAACCACTTTAACCTGCTCGAACATCTCGTCGATAGTGTAGGCCGTTTTTTCAGCAAGATGCGCGACCTCAACGAAGTCCAGATGGTCCTCTTCCAGTTTTTCAAAAACAATCTGGATGTTGGTAAGCAACAGTTAAATCACAACCTGCATATGTTAAAGAAGGAGGTATTGCGCCTGGAGAAAAACCCATTTGAAGGCCGGACTTTTCATCATCTCGATATAATCGCCTGGATTGATAGCCGTATCGAAGGGAAAACCGTTGGGGAGGTGATCAGGAAAAGATTTGAAAGATGAGACATTCGCAAAAGGAATAGAATGAAATCAACTGCGTCTCTGCCCGAAATACTAATACTAGAGCCCGTCTATAAACAAATTTGATTTTGTAAGAACGTTTTTAATTTCTCCGTGCACTCCGTGTACTCTGTGCGAAATAATTTTTATTTGGCCGTAACAGGAATCCCTCCCATAAATTGAAGTTAGATATAGATAAAGTAGCTTTGTCAAGCTTTATCCAAAAAAGAAGAATAGCAATCATGAAGAATATCATTGTAATCGGCGCCGGCATGGTGGGCAGCGCCATGGCAGCCGACATGCTGCAAAAACACAATGTCACCCTCGCAGACGTCAATACACTACGACTTAATCAACTGCGGGCTAAGTACCCGGCACTGAAGGTCATGCCGTTGGATGTGCAGGATTCCAATGCCCTGCACAAAGCTGTCACCGATTTTGACTTGGTAGTATGTGCGGTACCCGGATTTCTGGGATACAATACGCTTAGGACGATCATTGAAGCCGGCAAAAATGTTGTCGACATTTCCTTTTTTCCAGAAAATGCCCTTGAGCTGAATGCTCTTGCCAAAGAAAAGGGAGTGACCGCCATTGTGGATTGCGGTGTAGCTCCGGGGATGGATAATATTATCCTCGGACGTTACAATGAAATCCTGCAGCTCACAGATTTCGAATGCCTGGTCGGTGGATTACCCAAAGTAAAGAAATGGCCATTTTTCTACAAGGCACCCTTTTCTCCGATTGATGTCATCGAAGAATATACCCGGCCAGCACGTTACGTCGAAAACGGTAATATCATCGTACGTGAGCCCCTGACAGATAGTGAGTATGTTGAATTCGATAAGGTAGGTACACTCGAGTCCTTTAATACGGATGGACTGCGCTCGATAATTTTTACCATGCCACATATCGCCAACATGAAAGAAAAAACACTTCGGTATCCCGGTCATGTCGACATCGTAAAGGCCTTAAAGGAAAGTGGCTTTTTCTCCACCCAAAGTCTGAATGTCAGAGGAGGAGAAATTATTCCACTGGAGGTGACAAGCCGAATTCTATTTAACGAATGGAAACTCGGTGAAACGGAGGAAGAATTGACGGTCATGCGCGTTACACTTCGTGGTTTTGACGATGAAGGAAAAAAAGTAAAAGTGGAATACAATCTTTATGATGAGTATAACCCGATCACGCAGACCTCCTCCATGGCCAGGACAACAGGATATACGGCAACCGCTATGGCTAATATGTTTATCGACGGACTCTTCACGGAGAAAGGTGTTTTTCCTCCCGAATTGATTGGTAAACACAAAGCTTGTTTTGATTATATCCTCCGTTATCTGAAGGAAAGGGACGTGCACTACGTCAAAACAGTGAGAAAGTGAGAGCGTAAGAAAGTGAGAGCGTAAGAAACATAAATTAGTTTATGACCTCAGCCTTCGCCTTTAGTCGCCATAGCAAATGCATTGACCTCATCATCGATTAAGTCTATCTATACAGAAGGCGACCTTCGCCTTTCTCTCAGATTTTCATTAACATTGCACCACTATGCGTCTTCGTACCTTTTTCATGATTCTCGGCTTCCTGCTCTTTGTGATGGGTGTGTTGTCTCTTGTGCTTATACTGATCGGTGCCAACCTGAGTTACCTGGCTTGGATTGATAAGCCTGGAACGCCCCGTGGTATCCTTATTCGCATTTTTATGATTGGTGGTGGTTTGGTGATGAGTTATATGGCGCTCAATCCACCAGAGCAGGAGGAAGAGGATATTACTCCCGACCGATAAATACCTCTGGTACCTGAGCCATTGCCTCCAGAAAGGCATTATTGTTAAGCCCGGTTTCAATCCCGGTCTCACTGAAATAGCTCAGCATGTTCTCCGTTGGCATATTACCCGTCAGATCATCTTTGGCCATCGGGCAACCACCGTATCCTTTCATGGCGGCATCAAATCGTCTGCAACCGCTTAGGTATGCAGCCTCGACCTTCTCTCTCCAGTTGTGCGGCTGGGTATGAAGATGTGCTCCAAATTCCACGTCCGGATAGGGCGGTATGAGATTTGAAAACAGGTAACTGATATTTTCAGGATTAGAGACGCCGATGGTATCCGACAAGGCCATGATCTTGATCTCCATATCAGCCAGGTGATCCACCCATCTCTGGACGATTTCTACATTCCATGGATCGCCATATGGATTGCCAAATCCCATGGAAAGATAGACGACCAGCTTACGCTTATTGGCCAAACAGAGATCCTGTATTTCGGCCACTCTGCTCAATGATTCTTCGATAGTAGCATTCGTATTGCGAAGCTGGAAAGTCTCCGAAACTGAAAATGGATAACCGAGGTATGTGATTTCTTCAAACTGAACAGCATCGATCGCACCACGTTTATTGGCCACTATCGCCAGTAATTTAGATGTCGATCCGTTTAGATCAAGCCGTGACACCAGGTCACCTGTGTCGGCCATCTGGGGGATGGCCTTTGGAGAGACGAATGAACCAAAATCAATCGTATGAAAACCAACCCGCAGCAAACTATTGATATACCGTGCCTTCAGTTCGGTAGGGACAAACTGATGTAGGCCTTGCATGGCATCTCGTGGGCATTCGATGAGTTTAAGCATCCGGTTCCAAAAATAGGGTATTTCCCATTAGACGTTTATTTCTGTCCGCCAGCCATATAATCCAGAGTCAGGTAGCATAGTGTTTTGATGCCCAGAGGCATCGCACTATCTTCTATCCTGAAGTCAGGTGTATGGTGCCTCGGGGCATCAGCTGTATTCGTCCCAGGCTGCATTCCGCCGACAAAAAGAAAGAGTCCGGGAACCTCACGGGCGTAAAAGGAAAAGTCCTCCGCTCCGGTTGTGGGTTTCATTAGGATTACATGGTCTTCCCCACCTGCAACTTCAAAGATCGTTGGGAGCATTTTTCGCGTCAGCTCAAGATCATTGAAGGTTATAGGGTATCCCTTTTCAATGGAGATGTCTACTGTAGCGCCCATACTCTCAGCTATATTCGTTGTGGTGTTCCTTATTTTTTCATGAACGATTCGTTGCATCGCCGTATCAAGTGTCCGGATGGTACCTACCATGGTTACGTCTTCGGGGATAATATTGGTGCGGACACCGCCTGTTATTTTTCCAACACTGATGACAACTGGTTCTTTGGTAAGGTCCATCTGCCGGGATACAATCGTCTGCAGCCCCATGATAATCTGTGCTGCCGTGACGATGGGATCAACGCCCAGCCAAGGGGCAGAGCCATGGGACTGCTTGCCATGTACTTTGATCGTGAACGAATTTTGAGCCGCCATCACCGGGCCCGGCTTGTATCGAAGCTTTCCAACTTCTACAAAGGAACTCATGTGCAGGCCAAAGATGACATCCACTTTTGGGTTGTTCAATACGTCTTCTCTGATCATCATTTCAGCGCCTCCCTGTTCTCCCGGAGGAGCACTCTCTTCCGCCGGTTGAAAAATGAATACCACAGTACCTTCCAGCGAGGATTTCATGGACGTGAGAATCTCCGCTGCAGCCATGAGCATTGTTACATGCATATCATGTCCACAGGCATGCATGACATCGACACTATCACCGGCATATTCGCCTCTTTCTTTGCTTGCATACGGAAGATCCACTCTTTCCTTTATCGGCAGACCATCCATATCTGCTCGCAAAGCAATGACCGGTCCGGGTTTGCCGCCTCGTAAGATACCCACGACACCAGTGTGAGCTATTTCTTTGCGCACTTCCAGGCCAAGCGATCTGAGATGGGTTTCCACATAGGCAGCCGTTTTGAACTCTCTGTTGGAGAGCTCCGGGTACTGATGAAGATGATGTCGCCAGGTGATGGTCTTTGATTCAAGTTGACCAGTGAGCTGATCGACAAGCGGTTTGAGATCATTCAATTGCGCCTGCAGGCTTCCACTGATCAGGTTGATTGTAAATAGATAGGTGAGTAGGTAAAATCTCATTGATTGAAATTGAATAAGCAAATATGGAATCCACAAAATAGTCAGAATGTAGGGTCGTGTTGCACCCGACCCCAAATTCGTAGGGTCGTATTGCACCCGACCCCAAATTCGTAGGGTCGTGTTGCACCCGACCCAATTAATCGCCGTTGTTGGTGTCCTCACCACCAACAAATCAAATTTTATATATTTAAATTCAAATCACTGTAACGATGCGCACAATCGATCAATTATTAGAGACCTATGGAGAGAGCCATAAAAATGCCACCAACAAGCTTATCCATTGGGTATGTGTACCTGCTATCATGTTTAGTTTGCTGATGATGTTATTTGCCATTCCGTTTTTTCTGGAAAAGAGCCTCTGGGCTAACTGGGCATTTGTGTTTTTAGTTGGCGCCTGGATCTATTATGCGCGCTTGTCCATCATCATGTTAGTGGGTTTTATGGTGATTGGTGGATTGATGTTGTGGGGCATTATGGGTGTATATAACCTCGTATTTCACAGTGATCAAACACTGGCGGTATATGCTGTAGTCATCTTTGTCGTAGCCTGGATCGGCCAGTTTATCGGACACAAGATCGAAGGTAAAAAACCCTCATTTCTCAAGGATGTACAGTACCTGCTGATCGGGCCAGCATGGTTGTTGCATTTTATTTTTAAAAAGGTTGGGATCGGCTATTAGCACTGTCAGGTATCATCTGTCAGGCAGGTTTGAAAATTCCTCACTTCCTATTGCTGCGCAATGCTGGATATAATCGGTCGGGTGCAACACGACCCTACAAAACCCACTGCCTTACTGTCTTACACCTCTCACTCTCTTACGCATCATGCTCCTCATCATCCAGCCCGATCCTTTCCGCGATCTTATAATTATTGCGATTAGGCGCATTGCGGCTGATCATTTCGGCAAGGAATCCTGTCAGAAACAATTGTGATCCGATGATGAGGGTGACGATACCAAAGAAGAATACAGGACGATCAGAGATGCGTCCGATATCTTGTATTATTTTGAGGTAGCTGAGGTATGCTAAGATGCCGAACCCAATCAGAAAAAAGAGGACACCCAGTGTGCCGAAAAGATGCATTGGACGTTTGCCAAATTTGCCGACAAACATAATGGAAAGGATGTCAAGGAAACCGTTTAGCATACGCTCCCATCCAAATTTGCTGTAGCCAAATTTACGCGGCTGATGTTTCACCACTTTTTCTCCTATACGCCTGAAGCCAGCCCATTTGGCGATGACAGGAATGTACCTGTGCATCTCCCCATAGACTTCAACATTCTTTACCACTTCGTTTTTATAGGCTTTCAAGCCGCAATTGAAATCATGCAGGTTGATACCGCTGGCGCGACGTGTGACAGCATTGAATAATTTAGAAGGAATAGTTTTGCCTATCGGATCCTTTCTTTCTTTTTTCCAGCCACTGACCAGGTCATATTTCTCCTCCCGGATCATGCGCATCAATTCAGGAATCTCTTCCGGGGAGTCTTGAAGATCTGCATCCATGGTGATGACAACATCACCGGTTGCTGCTTCAAATGCTTTCTGCAACGCTGCGGATTTACCATAGTTGCGTCTGAACCTGATCCCTTTTATCCACGGATAGGTGCGCCGTAAGTTTGAGATAACCTCCCACGAACCATCGGTGCTTCCATCATCGATCAGGATCGCTTCCAGATGTTCGATGTCATTTGCTTTCACGACACGGTCTATCCATGCCATGAGTTCAGGCAGCGACTCTTCTTCGTTGTATAGTGGAATAACGAGGGTTAAATCAAGATGGGTTGCAGACATACTTTACATTAAGCCATAGGTACAGTAGGCGCAGCTTCTTTCTTGAGAATGGAACCTGCGATGAGTGATTTTACCATTCCCCCCAGGGCTATCCAGACGATGACGAATGGAGCCATGATCCATGGATTCAGGAAAATGCCCATTATCTTTCTGGACATTTCGCGTTGCTCTTCCGGCATATTGGCCTGATCCCACTGGTCTTCAGCTCCTTCGAGGATGCGGTCACCCATCTCCGGATCTATAAAATTCATATATATCAGCGTAAATAAAGCAGAAATCAAACCGCCTATCAATGCAATGGCCATGCCTTTTTTGAAAGCTTGTCCAATATCTATATAACCACCGAGTTCATTTTCACGGATTTCTTTCACGCCCAGGTAAATCGTAAAAAAGGTACTTCCCCATTGCAGGAGATATATCAGGATGCCAAGCCCTGCGCTACCTCCACTTCCCTGCTGCAGGCCAAGCATGTTACTGACTAATGAAAAAATGACATACACCATCCCGGTGATAAGTCCCCATTTGAGCGTAATTGACATAGTTCGTTTTGGTTTTGACTTGGTTGAGAAGAATATCAAATATATCAATTTATCGATACATGATCTTTGAGTACCGTAGCAATCACTTTTCCGGTAAAGGTTCTTTCAGACATCGCGTCATTTATGGATAGTGAATGTTTGGTGCCTTTGTAAGTCCATTCGATATCAGGATCAAAGAGCGTGAGTTCTGCCGGAGCACCCCGACGTATCACCGGGATATCTATACCCAGGATTTGTCTTGGTCCTGAGCAGAATTTGTCGATGATCTGTTCAAGCGGCATGACAAAACGTAAGACGGTATTCGCCGCCGCAAAGGCTGTTTCTAAGCCTATGGAACCAAAGGAAGCATAAGTGAATTCACATTCTTTTGTTTCCACTTCCATGGGGGTATGGATGGAAGAGATGTGATCGATGATACCATCCTTGAGGGCTTTGATCAGCGCTTTGCGGTCTTTTGATTCGCGGAACGGAGGTAACACTTTAAGATGACTGTTGAAATCACCCACATCCTTGTCTTCCAGCAGTAAGTGCATAGCCGGCACATCACAGGTGACGGAGAGTTTGTCTCCTTTTGCTTTTTGGATCAGCGGAATCGAAGCCGCGGAGGATATAGCGTGGAAATGCAGCCTCGAACGGGTGTATGCGACCAAATGAATGTCCCGTTGTACGGTGATCTCTTCTCCTACCGAAGGAATACCGATCAATCCCATTGAGGTACTGACTTTTCCTTCATGCATCTGGCCTTCAGCCGTCAGGCTGCGATCCAGTGGGAAATCGATGATCAGGGAATTGTACGGAATCACATATTCCATCGCCCTTGCCAAAAGTCCGGATTCAATCGGTTGCTTTCGACCATCGCTAAATGCCACTGCGCCTGCATGCACCATGTCGATCATCTCTGTCAAATCTTTACCCTCCAGGTCCTGTGAGACCGCACCTATAGGATAAATGTTGATCGGGAGTGCATCACTGAGTTGTTGTAAGTATTCAATCTCAACTCTACTTTGTATTGGCGGATTAGTCCGCGGAAAAGTGGCCAGGGATGTATAACCACCCGCACGCGCTGCTTTACCTAGTGAGGCCACAGTTTCCCGGTACTCATACCCGGGTTGTCCTTGCTGTGCCCCGATATCAAACCATCCCGGTGATACATGGAGATTTGGCGATTCAATCACTATCGCATCACCATCGCTTATAGCTTTAGCTATATTGGTGATGATTCCATCTTCAATCAGAATGTCTTTTTTTGAAAGCTCATCCTGCCCGGGTTGAAGTATAGTTGCTTTTTTAATTAATATTTTCATACAAAGGTTGTATCCAATATAGTCATTGTTGAGGATGTGTCCTGTCCACAACCCCCACTCATGCTTCACAATTCTCTTTTGCCACTAAATGCCCTAAAGGGGACTTGCATTATTTAATTGCTCACTTCTAACTTTTCATGCTTTCCATAGCCTAATCAACGCAATTTCCATCGCAATAAAAAGTAATCCAAAAATCAAACACCATCTCCATAGCTGTCTTCCTTGCCTTTCTGATTCGATGAGATGGGTGAAATCAGATTCATCGGGATCAGTCCACACTTTAAAGCGGGCATTTTCTCCAAGGGTGCTGACATCGGTAAGCGAAAGATCTGATTCTTTGCGATCATAGTTAAAGGCCATTGCATAGACCAGTTTATCATCCTGCATGAGCTTATAAAAACCGGAAGCTTTGACCTGGCCCTGAACATCCAGCAATATTTTCGAACCCATGGGGGTAATGCCGGGAATAAATTCTGCAGACCCAACAACCTGTGCTGGTTTATCGGGATCCAATATGTTTTTATCAATCGCAATGAGGTGATCGATGCCTATTGTGTAGGCAAGGTCCCTGAAATCAGAAGCGTAAATAGCCAGATTGAAAAGGAGCGGAACAAAAATCTCCGGCTGCAGGACCAGATCATTGATTGCGCCATCAAGGGTGGAAGTGATGACGCAAAAAGCACCTTTTCCGGATGGATAAAACGTGACCAGGTCTCCACCATCCCTGAACCCCAGTAGGGACTGGCCTTTCGATCCTGAACCCGCATAGGGGAATGATGCTGTAACCTTTGGCAAGCGCATATTGGGCCTTGTTCGGCTAAATACGTCCTGATATATAAATGCTTCCGTATTTATTTTGCCTACTACCCGTTCGCGTAGCTCCCAGGATAGAAATTCATTAGCACCAATGGATCGGAGAAGAGGATTATATTGATCGGGCATTCCTTCCGATGAGGGGATAAACAATACATTTCCTCCGTCTTCGGTGTATTTTTTAAGTCCGCTGATAAGTCCTGAGGGAATCTTGCTGAGTTCATTCAGAATGATCAGATTGTAGTCCTGGAATCGCGCATAGGGAATATTATTGGCCAGGGCATTTTCTAAAATGAAATATTCGGAATTTGAAAAAACAGCGGATATCTTTTGGTTTTCAGCCCGCTCATTGATGCTGAGGATATGCAGGTTTTCAGCCACATAGAAGGTCAGAAAATACGTGTCATCAAAGGTGACAGGATAATCACTGATGCGTATGGCTAAGGTATGCCATCCGGTCTTCATCAAAGTGATCATGGTGGTATCAATTTTGACTTCACCTGCGAGGATATCAAAATTCCCTTCCGGGCGTTCTTGTCCATCCAGATCGATGACAACGCGTATGTTGTCCGCATCCTCTGCAGCATAGTTGTGCACAGAGAAAAGCAGAGCTGAGGTTTGATTTAGGGTCTGTACCGGTGATTCAAACCAGGCACTGTCAATAGCTACATTTTTCTCTTGGACTCCTACCATGGGAAGGAGATTGATCGTGTGAAGACTGTCAGTCGTCGGGAGATCAAAGATTGACTTTTGAAAGTCTGATATCATCCACGAAACCGGGTTGCCCTCTTCTCTTGCGAAGGATTGTTTTTGTCTGCCTGCGATAATTGACAGCGGCTTGACCAGCGCGGTATAATCCATTTCTTCCAGCCTCACTAGTGCTTCATCCCTGCTGATCCATAGATTCTGGGAGGGGGAAAGTTCGTGTCCAAGGACCTGGAAACGGTCTTCCTGACCATAGCCTGAAATCACTTCCTTAGCCTTTTGTCTTGACCGGTCAAAAAGGGACAGGTCCTTGCCAAAAGATTGCATCGAGAATGAATTGTCTACAAATACGCTCACCTTCCTGATTCCGGCTTTGATGGAATCATTGAGCAGAATTACGGGTTGTGCAAAGGCGAGTATGATAAAAGCCATTGCCAAAAGCCTGGCCAGCAGGATCAGCAGATTGCGCAGCCGGTTACGTGCAGAGGTCTCTTCTTTTACTTCACGTAGAAAACGTAAGTTGCTGAAATATACCTTTTTATACCGTCTGAAATAGAAGAGGTGAAGGATAATGGGTATGGAGAGTGCGGTCAACGCCCACAGGAAAGCCGGATATAAAAACTGCATCGTAAAGCCAAAGATAGTATCTGGCAAAGGCATTTGAAAAACAAAAGCCTGCAGTCGGAATCAACTGCAGGCTTTTTTCGACTTTTTAGGTCTAGGAACTGACCGAAATTTTATTTGACTACGATCTGGCGTGCTGCAATCCCTTGGTCAAACTGGAATTGGAGAATATACTGGCCAGGCAGGTATTTGTTGACTTTCAGCGTATAATAGTTGCTATTGATACCTGATTGGAAATCAACCAGGGAACCTTTAAGATCATAAACACCGATGCTGCGGATAGGGTAGTCTTTGTTGACACCAATAAAGATCTCTACTGAAGCAGGGTTAGGATAGGTTACCATTTTAATATCATCTACACTGATGATTTCATTTGTGCTGGTCAGTTCGGACAGGTCCATCGTAGAGTAGAGACGCGGCAGCACATAAGCCATGATACTGTCGATAAAATCATGTGCTTTTTCCCTGGTCATATTTGGGTTTGTCAGGTAACCAGTTGCGCTGTTTACGTTAGTTGCAGGATCCCAGTATTGCCATGGTGAGCTGTCAAATGGACCGCCTGTACCGTAGATTGGAAATAAACCCTCGAGGCCATCATTTTTTGCATTGGCCACGTCAGTAACCTCATATTGAAGAGAGGTTTCATTGGTAGGATTGATGGAGAGGTTGTTGCCATACAGATTGGCCAGGTAACTTACCAGGTAGGATCCCTGTACTTCCACAACTTCGAGCGGCGGATTTACCGGAACTAGTACAAGTCCTTCTTTGTATGGTGCAAATGGATCATAAGGTGTGTGGATGGAAATCACAGGTGGTTGTCCCGGATCCACCCATGCAGAGTCACCGATAGCGCCACCAAGGTTGACGGCAGCAGCAAACTTGGAACTGTAAGCAGTATGGTTTGGATAGCAAAGGGTGTCTCCAACAGGGAATGGAAGGAATGGAATACCTGGATTGATACCGACTTTTTTAGCTTCGATATCGCCATTCACGCCTTCAAGAATCATTGGCACAAAACCACCAATACCATCAGAAAGCAGGAATTTACCGTTAGAAGCTGTCGGGATCTTGACATATGCATCAAGTGCGCCTACATTGAGTCCGACATAACCGCCTGTACCTTCACCCATGTGGACGATACGGTTGGTGTCAATACGGAATGGATTACCTAATTCAACAACCGTTTTTTTCCAGAAACGAACGCAGGTATTAGCATCCTGTACGCCGCGATAGGCTGCATTGATCAGGGTGAGTACTCTTTCGTCTTTTGAAACGGCCACCGGATTCCAACCCAATCTGTAATCTGCAGAAGCAGCTACATAGCCTGAGCGGGCTAACCTTTTGCATATTTCTACTACGCAGCTGTCGCGCAGGGTTCCTCCGATATTGCCATTCTGAGGATGTGGTAAGAAGTTTCCTGTATGCCAAAAAATGACAAGTGGTCTGAGTGCAGCTGCATCACCCACTGGCTGATAGACATCCATGATCAAGGGCTGTGGGATTGCTTGTCCTACGACAGGAAAGGCCAGGATAGTTGCATTTACACCATAGATTTGGTTGGGCGTTACGGTCACATTGTCAAATACCTCTTCAAGAAAAGGAACCTGGGTTGTGGCAACAAAAGTCAAACCAAGAAATAGGGTAGCAAAGTAAAATCTCCTCATAATTTTTAAAGTTTTAAGATGAATGAAATGGATTAATTAGGTTTTTCTAAAATCGTATAGCAAACTTATGTAACCCAGACGACCAATATACGGCCCTCCGTACGTTTCAAAGTGTTTATTATCTAAAATATTTGAAGCACCAATTTTGAGTGTCGTATTTATTCGATCCAGATCGATACTGACTTGCGCATCCAGGAGGTCGTACGTAGGCACATAGCCGGTAAATTGTGGTGAGCCTTCAAATTGGAAACCTTCCACCCACTTATAATTTACACTGAAACCCATTTTTTTGAAGAGATCCATATCGAATAGGCTGAATTCCCTTGCGGAGAACCCCAGATTGAACTTGTGTTTTGGGGTATTATAGGCTGGAATAATCGGATCATCTTCATCCACTTTGGTGAGTTCGTTAAAACTATAGTTTCCATTGAGGGTGAAGATCTGAGACAGGTAATAGTTTAACCCAATGCTGAAGCCCTGCGTTCTGACTTTGGTTTTTGAATTGGCTGAATATCTGTAAACAACCGTGTTTTCAGGGAAAACAGGCGGAGGTGAGTTTAGGTCCAGTTCAGTCGATATGCCAAGCTGATAGCCGAGAAAGTGTTGATAAGAATTGCGATAATAACTCATGTCAACGAATAAAGATTTGAACAGGCTGGTTCTGGCCCCTATTTCAATGGTATTCACCTTTTCAGGACGAATGGCATCTATACTAAAGTAATCCAACGTATCCCAGTTGAGGGTGTTGAGCCCATCCAGAAAAGATGGAATCGTAACCAGGCTGTCTACGGCTCCTATGTGCCCTGCCAGGGTGGCCGGACCGACATTGAGATCAAGATACTGATCAGATAAAGTTGGGTTTCTGAGCGCACTGGAGAAGGAGAGTCGCAAAAAAGTATTTTCTGCCGCTTTGTATACGAGACTTGCTGCGGGTGTCTGGATCCAGTTCATGTTTTCATTTTTATCAAGGCGCAGCGTCGCCGAGGCGATCAGCGTATTGTCGAAAAATTTCTCTTGAAGTCCCGTATAAAAACCAAACTCTGAATTTCTGATTGCTTCCGTACTGTCATAAAAAATGGTGCCTGCAGATTCGGGTGCATATAAGCGGTAGTTTCCACCGATTCTTATCTCTGATATGAAACGAGGGGTGAATGTATATTCGCCATGCACGTGGTACAATGCAGATTTGTCATAAAACCGTGTACCTCTTTCCTGATTGTTGTATCGACTGGTGATGTCCTGAAATGTACTATCAAATCGAGCTGTTCCAGGAAAAAGGAAATCTGAGATGCCCTCTTCGATATGTTGGTTTTGGGTATTGGCAAAAGCTTCAGCCAGTGTATGCCAGATCTTGAGCGAATCATTATAATCGACGAGCCACTGTTCGGCAGCCGGGATATCAAAACTTGTGGTGAAGGTAATTGGATCATAGACTGGCACCGGATAGCCTAATTCCCGCATTTCTCTGGGATAGTTGGCAATACCTTTCCAGAAACGCCTGTAATCCAATGCCCAGTCTGTTGGATTTTTGGTTTGCTCCTGCAAGCGTAAGGCAGTGAAATAAGGATCATAAGAACTGCCTGCATCTTCATTGGTCGCATATGCGCGGATAAAATATTTATCCCGTTTTCTGAATTCGATTCTGTTTTGAAAAAAGAGAATATCCTTCAGACTAAACCTGTTATCACCTTGATAGACTGTTGTTCCGGAACCAAATGAGGAGGATAGAATGAGTTCCGGGGATTCAATGCCAGCTCCCGGGTTGGTCCTGAAATGAAATGCGGCATTGGCTTTGATATTGCGTGTATCATAGTCGACCAGGTCTATCTCTTTGTAGCCGGTCCTGTAAAAGGTTCCAATTCCCGGATCTGATATCAGGTGGGCATCACTGTTGGTGACATCAGCAAGCGGATAATATTCATCTCCATAAATATTGACGGCGTCATATCTGCCCGGGTTATCATCGGGTACAATCTTGCGAGCTTCGGTGACTTGATCATAGTTTTCTGCTTCCCAATCATCTGCGCGGAAAGCGAAAAAATTAAGTTTGTAGGCAAACACATCGTACCCGCTTTTATTCTTTAATGCGTCAGCATATCGGAAAGAACCCTCCAGTAGATTGCGCTGTCCGGCTTTCACCATACCCGAGAGGCCTTTGTGAATAAAAGGATTCTTCGTTTCCATACTGATGACTCCATTGAAGGCATTAGGCCCATAATAAGCTCCGCTGGCTCCGACGACTATATCCACTTTCAGTACATCCAGTTCAGAAGAACCTAAGAAATTGCCTAATGAAAAATTCAACCCCGGCGCCTGGTTGTCAACTCCATCAATGACCTGTAAGGAACGCACCGGGCTTGTGGAATTAAAGCCTCTTGTATTGATGACTTTAAATCCCAGGCTGGCGGTGGTCATATCTACATCTTTGAGCGCACCTAGCCCGTCATAAAAGTTGGCGCTAGGAGTGGCCTTGATGGCTTGTAGATCAAGCGATTCAACGGTAAGGGGTGATTCTTTTTGTTTTTCAGATATGCGGCTCGCGGTAACCTGTATCGTTTCGATCATTATACTCGCTTCACTGAGACGGGTACGATTAAACATGTTTTCCGGCGTTATATCAATGGATTTTGATTCATAACCTGTGTAGGATATGTTGATGGTCAGCGGCAGGAGTTGATTAGTGACCAACTTATAATGACCATCAAAATCTGTTACGGTTCCTATGCTTGTCCCCTGGACGATGACATTTGCCCCAATTATAGGGTCTCCAGTCAGATTGTCAAATACCTCACCTCTCAATGTGTTTTGCCCTGATGAAAGGATAGGGAAACTCAGCAACATGAATAATCCAGCTTTGAAAAAGCATCTTTGCATCGGGATGATTATTTAGTTCGTAATAGTAGCAGGGTTACGGGACTTTTTTCGGCCTGAAAATACCTGAAATGTAAAGTTCTTGGGCTTGAGAAAGGTAAGATTAATTTTACATCTGTAAAGTAAATATTAAAATCATTCCTTTAAAGTCCCAGGTCACCTTGAGAGGGATCTTAAACACTTGTGATTCAATTCTTAACAATAGTGAATTCTTATGCAGACGTCCCGTCCGGAACTCCATGTTGTGACCTTTGCGGTACCTTATCCGGCCAACTATGGGGGTGCCATTGATGTATGGAATAGGATCGTCGCCCTTAAGCGGGCAGGTGTAAGAATCCATTTGCATTGTTTTGTGTACGGCGTTTTTTTACCTCAACCCATGCTGGAGGAGTATGTTGAAAAAGTATATTATTATCCCAGGGTCAAATGGCCTGCACTTTTTTTGCCAGGCCAACCTTACATCGTTACCTCCCGTAAAAGCAAGGAATTGCTGAAAAACCTGTATGTAGATCGGAGTCCGGTATTGTTTGAAGGGATCCATTCAACGGGTTTTGTCAGGGAGTTGAAAGACCGAAAGCTGTTGCTCAGAGCCCATAATATTGAGCATCAATATTATGCTGAGCTTGCGAATCAGTGTAAGGGGGTTAAGTCACTGATTTTCAGAAGAGAATCATTGTGCCTTCGAGATTATGAACGGGCTCTGGCAGGCAGATTTGATATGGTTTTTGCGATTTCCCCGCCGGATACTACATGGTACATAGCACATGGTGCTAAAACGGTCTGTCTGCCACCATTTCATGGATACGATGAGGTAAATATTCTGATTGGACGTGGAGACTACCTTTTATACCAGGGAGATTTGTCGATCCAGATAAATCAGGAAGGCTTATTTGATTTGCTTGGAAAAATTCCGTACGATCAATCCTATCCGATTGTTGCAGCTGGCAGGTCCGGTGACAAAACTTTTGAAGAGAAACTCTCACGGTTTCCCAACCTTAGGCGTGAAGCGGATGTTACACAGGAGAAGATGATTGATCTGATCCGTAATGCCCAATTGATTCTGGTTCATGGACTACATGGGTCCGGAATGAAGCTTAAGATTTTCCCTGCTTTATATCATGGGCGATTTGTGGCTGCCACCGCTAACAGCCGAACCAATACTTCACTGGACAAAGCTTTACTTTTTTATGAGCCGGATGAGGTAGTCACCATTATTAAAGCTCACTGGGCTCAGGCGTTTTCTGTGGATATGGTGAAAGAAAGAGTAGCGGTACTCTCACAACAGATGCCTGATGACGAAAAGGCCGGAGAAATCCTGCGATATTTGTGACCATATGACCATATCCGAAACGCACCTGGCTTTACTCTCATCACTCGTCAAAGACGAGTCCATTTCACCAGAGTTGCAAGCCATACAACAGAAAGTTATTGACAGGAACAGGATAACGGATGAAGATGCAATCCTTCTGTTTGAAAAAGCCCCACTCGGATTGTTAAGTCTGATGGCTGACCTGGTCAGGACCAGAAAGAACGGTACCAAGACCTTCTTCAACCGGAATTTCCATATAGAGCCTACCAATGTCTGTATCTACACCTGCAAGTTCTGTTCGTATTCAAGATTGATCAAGCATCGCGGTGAAGGATGGGAGTATACGATGGACGATATGATGAACATCGTCAAAAAATATGACGGGAAGCCTGTCACAGAAGTACATATCGTCGGAGGAGTTCTACCACAGTATGATCTTGATTTCTATTGTACGCTTTTCAGGAAAATAAAAGAACACCGTCCGGAGCTCCATATCAAAGCGCTGACACCGGTGGAATATCATTACATTTTCAAGAAAGCTAAGGTCAGCTACGAAGAAGGTGTTGAGCGCATTGTGGAATCGGGTGTGGATAGTTTGCCCGGAGGGGGAGCTGAAATTTTTCATCCAGAGATCAGAGAGCAAATTGCGGCTGATAAGTGTGATGCGGATCAATGGTTACGCATTCATGAACTATGGCATCAAGCGGGGAAGCGATCCAATGCAACTATACTCTACGGACATATCGAAACATATTTTCACCGTGTAGATCACATGCGCAGACTGCGTGAACTTCAGGATAAGACCGGTGGATTCCAGACGTTTATTCCACTTAAGTTCAGAAACCAGGACAATGAGATGTCGTACCTGCCGGAGACCACGGTCATCGAGGATATGAAGATGTATGCAGTGAGCAGGATTTACCTTGACAATTTTGATCATGTTAAAGCCTATTGGCCAATGTTGGGCCGTCATATGGCGCAGGTCTCTATGTCATTTGGTGTTGATGATCTCGATGGCACGATTGATGATACTACTAAGATCTATAGTATGGCTGGCTCCGAAGAACAAAACCCTTCCATGAGCACGTATGATTTGGTGACACTCATCAAAAACGCCGGAAGGGTGCCGGTAGAACGAGATACCCTGTATCATGAACTGAAAGACTGGAGTGAAGAAACATTTGAGGAAGACAACGAGTACAAAGGGTATATCGCTATACCTACATTAAACTGATGGCACCCTGATGAGATACAGTATTGCACTTGTTGAATACCTCAACACTATGCCTTTTTCTGAAGGCATCAAGCGTACCCGGCTGGATTCGAAGTTGGATATATTCAGGGTGATACCGTCAAGATGTGCTCAACTTTATGATGAAGGCAAAGTGGATATCAGTCTTTGTCCTGTTGGTGCTTTGCCTGATCTGCCGGCACACGAGATCAGGGGCAAGTATTGTATTGGGGCGGATGGGGCAGTAGGTACGGTGGTCCTGTTGAGTAAAGTACCGCTGGTTGAAATTACTTCCGTGAGGCTTGATGATCACTCACGTACTTCAAATATACTCCTGCAGATTTTGGCGGGTAGGTTGTGGGAAAAGGAATGGACCTATTATCATGATGCGGAAGAAGTGAATCCGGAATCCTGTCTGATGATAGGGGATAAAGTTTTTAAGCACAGAGATCAATATCCCTACAGGTTTGATCTCGCTGCAGCCTGGAAAGAACTCACCGGACTCCCGATGGTCTTTGCTGTATGGATTACCAGGCCAGGCATTCCTGATGAATTGATCAGGGAGCTCGATGATGCTTTTGAATCCGGCTTCAAATTTGTAAAATCTGCTGACAGCGGATTAGCTGCATGGCAGAGGGATTATCTTTTGCATAACATCTCCTATCCCCTGGACAAGGCCAAACGCGAAGGAATGCAACTTTATTTAACATGGGCAGCGGCACTTGAAGCGGTCCCTGTCCATATTTTAAAATACGACTAAGATGATCATAGAAGCGCAGCGTTATGGATTACATCCCGATGATATTGATTTTGTTGTCGAGTGTCTGAAGAAAGGAAAGCCAGGGATCGTACCGACGGATTCGGTATATGGTTATTGTTCGCTTTCCAGTGAAAAAGCAGGATTTGAAGCGATCTGTCGCCTGAAACATATCGATCCAAAGGATGCCATGATGAGCATCATCTGCAGGGATCTCAGCCAGGCCTCAGATTATTTCACGCAGTGGGATACTCCGGTTTACCGACTGCTCAATAAAAATCTGCCGGGTCCATTTACATTTATCCTCAATTCCGGCAACCGCGCACCAGCTTTTCTTAAAAACAAAAGAAAAACACTTGGTCTCCGTATACCACAGCATCCCGTGATCAAATCCATCATGAGCAAACTGGACATACCACTCATCGTGAGTTCAGTGATCAATCATGAAGATGATATGGAACCATATTTCTCTGATACAGATCTCCTGATCAGTCACCATGAAAAACAGGTAGGATTTATTATCATCGATGAAGGTGCAGAACAGGAAGAGTCCACCGTGGTGGATATGACAGGTGATGAACCAGTAATCCTGCGCCAGAGCCGGCATCAGTTGAAGTTGTGAGCAGTTTCAAGTTTTTAGTCTTTAGTCTATAGGCTCACAGGTATTCAAGTCATCTTAGTAGCTGAGTGTAACAGTGTTTGCTATGAGATTATCATGGGCGGATGCAATACGCCCCTGACAACTCTGATTATTTAGTCAGGGGCGTATTGCATCCGCCCCCGAAAACCGTCAAGGGCGTATTGCATCCGCCTATGACTAAAAAATCAAACCTTGACAGTTGCTTCTAATCTTTCCCTGGCTACTTGAGCGGAAAGATTTGCTAGAATAGAGAGCTGAGCAGGAAGATCAACATCAGGAAGATCCACACGCCATCAATAAAATGCCAGTACCATGATACGTGGCGGATTTTGCGCTTGATATGGTCATCAATAAATAAAAGGGATGCAGAGCCTTGTCTTTGGGCGGAGGCGAGAGGTATCAGTACCCTCAATAAAAAGGGGATACCACCGATGACGTGCAGGAAGTGCAGAATTGAAATGGCATAAAGGAATCCATATCCTCCGGAATAACCGGGAGTGATTTGTTTTGTCAGGAGTGTATACCAAGCAAATCCCTGCATGATCAGAAACAGCAGCGTCGTGGCCAGGGTCAGGTAACCCCACCGTATGGTCTGAGCTTCCAATCTGAGTCGGTAGAATTTCCTGAACTTCTCAATGCAAACTCCGGCGGCTAAAAGGATGACGGTATTGATTAAAAACAGCCAAGGTATATGTATGCTAAACATGCCCATATCAGCACGTGCGTATACATAGGCTAAGCTCAGCGCCCCAAACAGCGTGGTAATGCCACACAGAATCAGTACCATCATCATGGATGAGGGATGAACAGAATATCGCCTTTCGCCGGACTCTGTATGCATAAGTTAAAGGTATTTATTAGAAGTGTATGTAGATGCCGAATGAGTTCATTCAACATCTGGAAAATTCACATTGTTTATTTTCCACGCGACAATTTCTTTCACTTCAAGGCCCTACCTTTGAGTAATAATCATAATTTATATGAAAAGGAGAGCCGTTCAACTACAAATTATGCTTTGGTTACTCATGGCGGTGCACCTCGGGGCCCAGGAACGTATGCAGGTGCCGGTCAACATCGATGGGCATGAGATTGAACTGGACTGGATTGGTGGGTTTAATGCCCCTCAGTTTTCCAACATAGATCTTAACCGTGATGATGTGTCTGACCTGATCTCGTTTGATCGTCAGGGGGATATCCTGCGAACTTATTTACGCCTGCCTGCTTCAGGCAGATGGATCAAGGACTGGACATATTTACCTTCTTTTCCAAAGTTGGTCGACTGGGTACTGATTGTGGATTATAACAATGATGGTGTTGAAGATATATTCACAAGCTCTTCAGAACTCGGTGTTGCCGGCGTAGCTGTTTATAAAGGATCCTACAGCAATGGCGCCTGGAGTTTTGCCAAGCAGCAGGATAGGGGATCGGAATATTTGCAAATATCCTCAGGAGGTGGCCTGACGAACCTGTATGTGGCGTGGGACGATATCCCATCTGTAAAGGATGTGGACGGAGATGGTGATGTGGATATTCTTGTATTTGAGCCAGGAGGAAGTACGATCACCTATTTCGATAATCGTTCTGTGGAATCAGGATGGGGCGATGATTCACTCAGATATGTCATTGAAGATATTTGTTGGGGTAAGATTCTTGAAAACCAGTTTAATGAATCCGTATACTTGAGTGACGATCCCGATATCTGTTCTGATGGATTCATAGGTGAAGGGGAAATCTTACCCCGTCATGCAGGAAGTACTATCCTGGCATTGGATATGGATCTGGATGGTGACCAGGATGCGCTGGTAGGTGATATTTCATCCCGTCGATTGGTCTATTTGCATAATGGGCTTAATGCAGATGAGGCATGGATCATTGACCAGGACAGTCATTTTCCGATCACGGACATCAGTGTAGACCTCCCTTATTTCGTTGCGGGCTATAGTGTGCAGTTGGATGATGATGAGGAACCTGAATTATTAGCCGCTAACAATTCGCGCTCGCTGACAGAGGATAGGGAAAGTGTTTGGCGATACGATGATGATCCGGGATCAGGTCCACTCAATTACAAGCTTACAGAAAAGGGGTATTTTCAAAAGGATATGATTGATGGGGGTTCGCATAGCAGACCTGCAGTGGCAGATATCAATGGCGACGGACTACCTGATGTGATGATGGGTGTATTCCACTATGCGGAAGAAGAAACGTACACCCGTTTTCCTTCCCTATGGTTATTTGAAAATCAGGGAACACCTACCCAACCATATTTTGTAAGGGTATCTGAAGATTACCTGGGTCTTTCACAATTTGGAATCGTCCAGCCATACAAGTTTGAATATTCACCTGCCTTCGGTGATATTGATGGTAATGGCACGATTGATATGATTGTCGGGGAAACAAACGGTAAACTAATCTTCTTTAAAAATAACAACCCGCCCGGACAGCCGGTGAATTATGAGCCACCGGTTTATCCCTATATGAATATTAATATTGGCGTTTCAGCTACTCCGCAGATTACAGATATCAACGGTGATGGTTTAGGTGACCTGGTCATCGGTGAACGTACAGGTAATGCTGATAACAATGGCCGTTGCAGCAATATGAACTATTTTGAAAACATTGGACAGGCTGGTTTCGCATTATTCAATGGTGATGCTACAGTGGCACCAAATACTCAATGTTTTGGTAGGGTATTATTTGATATCCCTATCGGTCTTCCTCATTACAGTACGCCCTCTATCTTGCGCACACATGATGGCCTTATTCTTTTGACGGGTAGTGATGAAGGCAATCTTTTGTTGTATGATGATATTGAAAACGGAAAGACAGGTGCTATTACCATCTTGGATGATCATTTTGGTTCAATCGATGTCGGCAATCGCAGTGCTCCTACCCTTGCTGATCTTAATGCCGATGGTCTCTATGATCTGATTACCGGTAACCAGCGCGGAGGGCTTGAATTGTTTTCAACCAATCTTCAGGTCGGATTTACAAGTGTTGAACAACCTACGGGTTCTGTTGATAAGCCATACCACATTAATGGAAGCCTGGGACAAGGAGTGATCGATCTCACGTGGAAAAATCAATCCAATGGTACGTTGCAGCTATTTGACATGCTGGGTAGGCTGCAGACACCTGCTATTACCGTGAATGGATCAGTCACGAGAATCGATTTGACCGGCAATGCACCTGGCATCTATCTCATTCAGATCACCACGGGAAATCTCCAATGGGTAGAAAAGGCAGTGAAGGAATAAACTGTTTATCTGCCAAAGAGCATTCCTTTATTTGCTATTCACTTGCTGTAAGGAGAATTACCTGCTTCGATGATTACGGCTCGCGGACGAGTTCTCGTGCAATAACCATCTTCTGGATCTCAGATGTGCCTTCTCCGATAGTGCAGAGTTTACTGTCGCGATAGTATTTTTCTACCGGAAAATCTTTGGTGTAACCGTACCCACCGAAAATCTGCACGGCATCGGTTGAGACCTGTACACAAATCTCTGAGGCATAATATTTTGCCATGGCAGCTACTTTGGTACAATTCTTTCCGGCGTTTTTCAAATCGGCTGCTTTACGCAACAACATCTCTGCCGCTTCTATTTTAATAGCCATGTCGGCCAGTTTGAAACTGATAGCTTGGAAGTTAGCAATAGGTTGTCCAAACTGTTTTCTTTCTTTAGCATATTGTACGGAGGCTTCATAAGCCCCTTTTGCAATACCAAGGGCCAGTGCGCCGATGGATATACGTCCACCGTCGAGGATCTTCATGGATTGGATAAAACCATCCCCGACTTTTCCTAAAACATTGGCCGCAGGGATACGGCAGTCCTCCAAAATGATTTCGGCCGTTTCAGAGGCACGCATTCCAAGTTTGTTTTCTTTTTTTCCTGCGTTGAAGCCGGGTGTTCCTCGTTCTATGACGAATGCAGTCATGCCATGGCTGTCAAGTAAATCGCCCGTACGTGCGATGACTACAGCAACATGTCCTGATTTACCATGGGTGATCCAACATTTGGTGCCATTGAGGATAAAATCATCACCGTCTTTTACCGCCGTGCACTGCATACGCATAGCATCACTTCCTGTGTTTGGTTCAGTTAGGCCCCAGGCACCAACCCATTCTCCGGTAGCAAGTTTGGGAACCCATTTACGTTTCTGTTCTTCGGTACCAAATGTATAAATATGGTTGGTGCACAGGGAATTATGGGCTGCAAGGGAGAGGCCGATAGATCCACACACCTTAGCGATTTCAGTGATGATCGTGATATACTCCTGATAGCCTAGTCCTGATCCGTCATATTCTTCGGGAATCAGCACACCGAGAAAGCCTTGTGCACCAAGTTGGTGCATCAGGTCCATCGGAAAATGCTGGCTTTCATCCCATTCCATCACATGAGGTAGGATATGGGCGCGGGCAAACTGGCGCGTGCTATCTTCGATGATCTTGAGGTCATGAGCCAAATGTTGGGTTGTTGACATGCGTCTTCTTTCTGAGAAAAATGAAAGCTTAAAGATAGGCAACCAAGCGGTATTTGGCATAGGATATAGGTGGCTATCATTTTAACACAAATCTTCACCAGTGTTCAGATGCATTACAATGTGGAGTTTTTTCTATCTTGAACGGTCGCCGGCAAGGCCGATTTGCAGGCCGAAAGGAGATTTTTTTTACCACCCATTTTTATATACATGCGTCACACCACACTTTTTACCTGCCTGTTTTGTCTGCTCGCCGATCATGTAAATGCCCAGTCCTATGCCGGCATCGGTGGCATTATAGCTGATGACGGGCGTATCAATGATTTTACAATCGAAATCAATGATCTGACTCCCGATACACTCAATGCAGCACATGGACTCGTGTCCGTATGTCTTAAAATCACCCATAGCTGGGTGTCAGACCTGGATATCCGTTTGATCAGCCCTTCAGGAGTTAATATGATGCTCACCTCAGCGATTGGGGCGGATACGGATGATTATGATAACACTTGCTTTACCATGACGGTCCCTCTTCATATGCTGGATGGGGTTCCTCCATTTAACGGAGCATACAGGCCTTTTACGTCGCTGGGTAATGCAAACAACGGACAGTCAGGTCATGGCATCTGGACGTTGAGGATCCTGGACACTTACGCTTATGCGGATGGAGGAGAAGTGATCAGCTGGACAATAAATTTTGGAGTCAGTGCGCCTGTTGTACCGACTTTTGCAGGAACGAAACTGCCGCTGATCATGCTGACCACGGATCATATCACGATCCCCAATGAACCTAAAATCGATGGATATATCCGCGTGTTTGAGAATGAATCCGGTAATTTGAATTACCCAACCGATATTCCGGTATTTGAGAGCAATATGGCCATTGAAGTCAGGGGATCTTCTGCCCAGAGTTTCCCTAAAAAAAGTTTCGGTTTTGAGACGCAGGATGAAAACGGTGATGATCTGGAAATAGAACTCTTAGGATTGCCTAAGGAAGAAGATTGGATTCTGTATGCACCGTATACGGATAAATCATTTCTCAGAGATGCCATCACCTATGAATTGGGAAATGACATGGGACATTATGCTCCCGGAACAAGGGTATGTGAAGTATTTATCAATGGCGATTACCAAGGCGTATATTGGCTGGAAGAAAAAATCAAACGGGATAAAAACAGGGTAGATATTAAAAAACTAAATCCAGTGGATACGATTGGTGACCCGCTTACCGGCGGATATCTACTTAAAGTCGATCGTGATGATGGTGAAGGTTCTTATTTCGTATCAAATCATGAGGGTACGTTTGAAAGTGAAGAGATCCGGGTCGTGTACGAAGATCCGGAAAGTCAGGATCTTCATCCGAAACAAAAGGAGTATATCAGCAATTACTTCCATGATTTTGAATCAGCCCTATATGGTGAGGACTTTAAGGACGCAATAGTTGGCTACAGGGCATATGTAGATGTCAATTCGGCCATTGATTATTTTATAATCTGCGAATTGGGACATAATGTCGATGCATACAGGCTAAGTACGTTTTTTTATAAAGACCGTACTTCAGTTGATTCCTTATTCCACTTCGGACCACTCTGGGATTTCAACCTGGCTTTCGGCAATGTAGATTATTGTGAAAGCCAGTGGGTGGAAGGATGGAGTTATGAGCATAGTGGCGGCTGTTCCAATACACCCCGATGGTGGGCCCGTTTTCTGGAAGATCCCTATTACCAAGACAGGCTTAAGTGCAGATTTGATTCCTTGCGTCAGACCGTTTTAAGTACCGAAGCCATTCTGCATTATGTTGACTCGACAGGTATGCTGCTGCAGGCATCTTCAGAACGTAACTATGACAGATGGCCTATTCTGAGCAGATATGTATGGCCAAACTTTTTTATCGGGGATACCTATCAAGAAGAGCTGAATTATCTGCGGCAATGGCTCATCCGTCGGCTTGAATGGATGGATGCCAATATTCCCGGAGAATGTCTTCCGGTTTCTGCCATACCTGTTGTCGATGGACAGGATGTGGTGCTATCTCCTAATCCTGCAACAGGTTCGGTTACTATCCGGACTATGAATAAGGATGTCCAATATTTTGATCTCCGTCTCTGTCATGTGAATGGCACATTAGTGAAGTCGATTTATACCGTTTACGCCGGTGAAGAGATTGACATTGCTGCTGTTCCGGCAGGTGTTTACATCGTTTCCGTGACTGACCACATGGGGGGCTTGCATCAGGAAAAACTGATCATCCTTGAGTAAAGATTAATGTCCGAATAGGTCTTTATTTAATGCTTCGAGTGCTTGTTGCTTATACCGGGAATCGATAAGTACAGAGATATTGCTTTCACTTCCACCCGATGAGATCATGCGTATCGGGATATTCCGGAGTGGATTGAGAACCTGCACGGCAATACCGGCATCTTCCTTCCGGAATGCACCGACCACACAAATGATGGTCTGCCCCTTTTCGACGGTGATGGTTCCATAATCCTGCAGTTCAGCAACAATGTTGTCGAGATGAGTAGCATCATCGATGGTGAGACTCACAGCGACTTCTGCTGTAGTGATCATGTCGACAGACGTCTTATGATGTTCGAAGACTTCAAAGATCTTTCTCAGGAAGCCATGGGCCATGAGCATATGGGAAGAGCGGATATTGATCGCAATGATGCCATCTTTTGCAGCCACCGCTTTGACACCACCTTTTTCAGCCAGGTTTTCGCGGTGGATGATGGTGCCTTCAGCTTCAGGATTGAGGGTATTGAGTAATTTGATGGGGACACCTGTTTCTCTGGCAGGACGTACACAAAGAGGGTGGAGGATCTTGGCACCGAAATAAGCAAGCTCTGCAGCCTCTGCATAACTCAGTTCATCAATGCGGCTTGTCTTCTTGACAATGCGGGGATCATTGTTGTGTACGCCGTCTATGTCTGTCCAGATCTGTATTTCATCAGCGAGCAGTGCCGCCCCGATGATCGTGGCAGAGTAATCGCTGCCCCCACGCCGGAGATTATCAATCTGTCCCTGTTCATTCCGGCAGATGTAACCCTGAGTGATATAGATTTTTACATCTCCGGCAGCAGCCATGTTTTCAGGCAATAATCTTTTGATAGCCTCCATATCAGGCTCACCGTCCCGGATGCGCATGAAGTCAAGCGCGGCGAGATATGCAGAGCTGATACCACGCTCTACGAGGAGAAGGCTGAAAAGAGAAGTAGACATGATTTCACCATAGGCCACAAACCATTTTTCATCCCGGGGCAATGATTTACCAAGGGCTTCGCGCAGGGAAGAAAAAGTATATTCCAGAAATCTTTCTGCAGCTTGTTTGCAATCAACATAGTCTAGGAGCTCATGGACATACTGCTGATACTGAGCTTCCATGCCCTGGATGATTATTTCACCTTCTTCTGCACTGGCGCCAGATAGTTGGATTAAGGTGTCTGTGGTTCCTGATGCCGCAGAGAGGACAACGACTTTTTGTTCATCATCCTTGGTGACGAGGTCCGCTACGGATTTCATTCGGGTTGCATTTGCGAGGGAGGTGCCTCCGAATTTGTATACGATCATTTTTCAGTTGTGAGTTATGAATTGTGAGTTGTGAGTGTTGCTTGTACTGAGCGGAGTCGAAGTATGAATTGTGAGTTGTAAGTGTTGCTTGTACTGAGCGGAGTCGAAGTATGAGTTGTGAGTGTTGCTTGTACTGAGCGGAGTCGAAGTATGAGGTGTGAGTGTTGCTTGTACTGAGCGGAGTCGAAGTATGAGTTGTGCGTGTAGCTTGTACTGAGCGGAGTCGAAGTATGAGTGGTGAGTGTTGCTTGTACTGAGCGGAGTCGAAGTATGAATTGTGAATTGTGAGTGGTGAGTGGTGAGTGTAGCTTGTACTGAGCGGAGTCGAAGTATGAGTTGTGCGTGTAGCTTGTAATGAGCGAGTCAAAGTATGAGTAATGAAATGTGAGTGGCCTAATATGTAATTTCTACCTTTTAACAGTTGACAGTTGACTACTGACAGTTGGCTGCTCACTTTTCATTCTTCACTTGAATACTTATCTCCCCACCAATACTTCATCTTGGCTTCGATGTCTTTTTCATGTTTATTGCTTCCGGGATGATAAAAGGCGGTGCCTGACACTTCATCGGGCATAAATTCCTGTTGACTAAAATTACCTTCATAAGCATGGCTGTATTGATAACCTGCACCGTAGCCCAGGTTTTTCATGAGTTGAGACGGTGTATTACGTAATGCCAGCGGGACGGGTAGGGGGCCTGATTCATTTACCTTTTGCATGGCAGCGCTGATAGCTTCATAAGCAGAATTGGATTTGGCGCTGGTAGCCAGATAGATGACTGCTTCGGCCAGAATAATCCTGGCCTCAGGCATTCCGACAAACTGGATAGCATCGGCACAGGACTGAGCAAGTAAAATGGCGTTTGGGTTGGCCAGTCCGATATCTTCAGCAGCAAGGATGACCATACGGCGGGCAATAAATTTTATATCCTCCCCTCCATGTAGCATTCTGGCGAGCCAATAAATAGCCGCATTTGGATCAGAACCTCTGATGGATTTGATAAAAGCTGAGATGATATCATAATGTTGGTCACCACCTTTATCATAGAAGGCGATGTTCTGTTGGATCGCTGCCATCACATGTGCATCATTGATGACGATAGGCTCTTCTTCCTGACTCGTCACCAGTTCGAGCGCGGACAATAGTTTCCTGGCATCGCCTCCGGTGAGCTGGAGGAGCGCAGTATCTTCTTCGATGATAATCTGTTTCTTTTTCAATTCCTCATCCTGGCTGATAGCTCTGGCGATGAGTTTCCTCATAGTCTCTTCATCCAGTGGTTTGAGTACATAGACCTGGCTTCGAGACAGTAGTGCACTGATCACTTCAAAGGAAGGGTTTTCGGTGGTAGCGCCGATCATGGTGACCGTTCCGTCTTCTACAGCTCCTAGGAGACTGTCTTGTTGGGATTTACTGAACCGGTGGATCTCATCGATAAACAAGATCGGACCCGGACGATCAAAATAGCGTTGCTTTTTAGCCTGGTCAATGGCATCTCTGATATCCTTTACTCCGCTATTGATAGCTGAAAGAGGGATAAATGACCGGCCCATTTCCCCGGCAATAACCCTGGCGAGGGTAGTTTTGCCCACACCAGGAGGCCCCCAGAGGATCATCGAAGGCAGCCTCCCGGACCTGATGGCCTTCATCAATACGGCACCTTCACTTAAGAGGTGCTCCTGGCCCAGGATTTCAGCAATGGATCGGGGCCTCATGCGCTCGGCCAGTGGAATTGTTGCCATTATTTACAAAATAAGTCAAAATTTTGCCCACGAACCCCAACCTTATGGCAAAACGGAACGTATTGTAGATTGAAACAAGTAATTTTAAAAAACCAGTCATAATATCAAAACCGTATGTTCAACAGAAAACTTTTACTACTTACCCTCCTTACCGCAATGTCATGGCTTGGTGCCATGGCCCAGAATGTCAATGTGCATGGCACAGTGACCAACGAGACAGGTGACCCTCAGAATGAGGTAAATATGATTGTATCCGTATTCTTTGCTGATTCATCAGCCGCTTTATATAGCACCTACACAAATACCTTCGGGACTTATTCAGTAGATGTTGCCACTCAGAATCCAAGCTTATTAGGTTTTCTGGAGGTCAGCATGGTTGATTGCTGGGGTACCACCGAAAGTCAGTATTTCACCATTCTTAATGGTAATGAAGTTTTTGAAGCTGATTTTACCTATTGTCAGGAAATCGTTCAGGATTCCTGCGTCCTGTTTATATTGCAAGAATGGAATCCCAACAATCAAGTACAACTGACCGCATGGGTTCCACCAGGACAGCAAGTTGAATATTCATGGTCAACGGGAGAATCTACCCAAACTATATTTCCACAGGTTTCAGGCCAGTATTGCGTAACTGTCATATTTCCATTTGGATGTATAGAGACAGACTGCATTGAGGTCAACCTTGATTCAAATAGCTTCTGTTTTGCTTATATCGTTTCTACCATGAATCCGGCGGATAGTACTACATATAATCTCGAGGCTATCAGTGAAGGCGTAGCTCCATTCAGCTACCTCTGGACGAATGGTGAAACAAACTCTACCCTCCAGGATGTAGGACCCGGTACGTATTGTGTAGTAGTTACAGATGCTACAGGCTGTGCTTACACTACCTGTATTATCGTGGACGACTTTAATTTCTGCGAAGTATATATCTATGAAGATCCTTCTATCGGAGGCTTATTTGCTCAGGGTTACGGACAAGAACCGATTTGGTATATATGGAGTACCGGAGATACTACGCAAGTGATATATCCAAATTCGCCAGGACTATATTGTGTAACGATGTCTGACAATGGCGGATGCTCTACGTCCTCCTGCTATGAATATGGTTGGGTACAAGATTCATGCTTTGTCTATGTCAGTGCTTTTTTAACTGATTCAAATACCTTTACGTTACAGGCATTTGGTTATACATCGGCACCGGAATGGTCTTATCTCTGGAGTACAGGCGAAACAACAGAAATTATATATCCACAGGATCCGACTCAAACATATTGTGTGACGATGACTGATTCCGAAGGTTGTGTTTCAACAGGATGCTATGAGAGTATCAACTATTGCTATAGCTGGGTCGATGTGCAATATGTCGACACGACTACGGCGGTTCTCACCGTCTATACAGACCCTATTTTCAATATGCCTGGCGGAAATTCACCCACTTACGAATGGTCTAATGGACAAACTACCCCGGTATTAACGGTTACAGAGGCTGGAGAATATTGCGTGACAGTCACTATTGACTCCAGTTGTATTACCATATCATGTGCCTATGTTGATTTTGATAATCTCGGCACCGAATGTTCAGCTTGGGTTTACACCTATCCTGACAGTTCCGGGCAATGGTATGCTGAAGCATATGCATGGGGATGGGGCACCTTTGAATATAACTGGTCAAACGGTGATACGACTTCAGTCACCCAGATCGAAGGACCTGCTGCATTTACCTGTGTCACCGTAACTTCTTCTTTCGGATGTGAAACAGTGGCGTGCGTAGATACTCTCTTCCTTCCTTGTGAAGCTTTCATCAATGTGTATTATACATCTAACAATACCGCAGAACTGACAGCAACGATCTGGAATGATCCGAACCAGAATGCTACGTTCCTTTGGAGCACCGGAGAGGCAGGGCCGACCATCACCGTTTCTGCTGAAGGCAACTATTGTGTTACTACCATGGCTGGCGGATGCGTAAAAACCACTTGTATTGATGTGTATTTCTGGAACGCAGACTCCTGTGGTGTCTGGATATCTGCTGATCCGTCTTCTGGATCAGGTGTTGAATATACAGCCAACGCATGGGGCGCTCCACCATTTACCTATCAGTGGTCGAATGGAGCTACTGAACAAACTGTTTTTATTGATTTTGGCATTCATGATTTGTGTGTGACCGTGACGGACTCATTAGGTTGTGTATCCACCGGATGTAATTTCAAAGCGGACAGTTGTTATGTCAACCTCAATTACAATACATTCCCTTCACCATCTATAGAGATACAATCTTTTGATCCGATAGCCATTATAGAATGGTCTACGGGAGACTCGTCTACCTGGATTGAAATCACGGAGCCAGGTGTATATTGTGCTACCGTCACGACGATATTCGGATGTGTGCAAACACAATGCATTACGATCGATTCGATCATACCTGGAGAAGGCCAGAATGTCATGAGCGGATATGTATTTGGTGATACACTATCCTTTTATCAGGGGCAGGTATTTGCTTATTCATATGATTTCAACTCTGGCGGTACGTATCAGCTCGTTGATTCCGCCCAGATACAGAATGCATTCTATTCCTTCAACGGATTGCCTGATGGTCTATACATTGTCAAGGCAGTCATGTCACCGGGAACACAAGCTGCTGAAGATTTTATTCCGACTTATCATTTCAATAGTGCAACCTGGGAAGAAGCGGTTATCCTGCCTTTACCAAATTGGTTGCCAGTCACGAAGGACATTCATATGATTCGCTCAACTGATTTCACCGGTGGTGGAGTGATCGGGGGATTTGTAAACGATCCTAATCACCTGGTTGCAGGAGAAAATGTTGAATCAAGGGGAACTGGAGTAGCCAATGTCGAAGTGCTCATCAAGGATGCACAGGGATTGCCATTGAACTATCAATGGACACTTGAAGATGGCGGTTTCCGCTTTACGGGTCTTCCTTGGGGAACATACAGAATCAGTTATGATATTCCAGGCTTTACATCACCTGATATCTGGGTGACGCTAACGCCTGAAAACCCGGAAAAATTACAGGTTAGCCTGATCGTCAACCAGGGCACTACGGCTGTCAATGAACCAGTGCTTGAAGAGATTAAATTGTATCCAAATCCTGCAAAAGAGGAAATCAATATACCTTTGCCGGTTGTGAATACAAATTATGATATCCATATGATCGATATGCAAGGAAAAGTTGTCTATACAAGCAGCGCAAGGAATACAAATGGTGTCATTACTGTAGGTGTAGGTTCGCTCGCACCGGGGTTGTATCACATCAACCTCAAGGGTGATCAGGGTCACTTCTACGGAAGGTTTATAAAACAGGATTAATGGATTCGATCCTAAAGATCTCTTATTGAGAAAAGGGCTGCCGGCAAGTCATTTAGAGGGAATGATGCGTCGGCGGCCTTTTCTACGTCTGATATGAATATCGAAAAGCAATTGATCGCGCAGTGTATCCAGGGAGACCGGAAGGCTCAGCTGCGCTTGTATGATCAATGCTACAGTTACATGATGTCCATTTGTATCCGCTATTGCAAGGATCAGCAGGAAGCAGGATCAAGGCTCAATATGAGTTTTTTAAAAGTCCTGCAACATCTCGGGCAGTTTGATCACAGCGGATCATTCAAAGCCTGGGTATCAAAAATCACGCTCCGGAGCATCATTGATGAGTTCAGGTCACAACAAAAGCATTACCAGCAACATGTTTACTATGGCCAGCTTTCGCAGGAAATGGAATGGCCCAGTGAAGAAGTAAATCATATTGCTAAAGAGACAGATCTCGAGCATTTAATGGCGGTGATCAACAGGTTGTCTCCAATGGATAAGCAGGTTTTCAATCTTTTTGCCATTGATGGTTACGGACATAAAGAGATTGCCACCATGTTGAATATTTCCGAAGGTACCTCCAAGTGGCATGTACATGAGGCCAGGAAGAAGATTAAAGAAGTATTGATTAAAGAGTCAAAAATAGCATCATTGAAATGAAAGACAACTTCGATGATATCCTGAAAAGGAAATTTGAAGAGCACCATTTCCCGATGGATGATACCCATCGTACGGAAATGATTGAATTCCTTCATGGTAAAAAACGCAGAGGTGTTTTACCTCTTTGGTGGTTAGGAAGCCTTGTAATCGTTGCTTCCCTTGCCGGCTATTTCTTTTTTATAGAGCAGGATTCCCAACAACCAACGCAACCTCATCAGAACGATGAAATCCAAAAAATTCCTCCGATGTCCGAAAGCCAATCGACTAAGATTATAGCACAGAACCAAGCTTCCAATAACACTTCAGCAGCAATCAATAACCAGAAATCAATATCAACAGCATCTACAAATTCACTTTCTAAAGCAATGCGGGAGCTCATCAAGCACGCTGATCAAACACCGACTTCTAAACATCAGACAACTCAACTAGCCGGATCAAGCCCTCAACAACCAGTAAAAACAACTTCCCCAACTATCCCAGAATTAGCCAATCAAAGGAACCCCGAGGTCGACGAAAGCGTCGTGTCTCCAGACCCTATAACCACCTACCAGGTTGAAGGTGATGCACTCACATCCTATGTTATTGTCTCTGACGCAGTAGCTGTTACGATCGAAGACCCAGGTGTATACGCAGCACCTGAACCGGAAGTTAAAATCGATGATGAAACGGGTTGGAACCTTTTTCCACAGGAAAGAATGACACGTAATACTGAGTTTGTGGAACCACTCGATATTTCAGGTATTGAATATGTTTCTAATGCAGGGCCATCAAAGATCATGCCCGTGACTGCTTTCAGAAATGAATTGTATTTGTTTGGAGAAGCAGGTGTAGGTATGGTATTGCCTTCTTTGCCTGAATATTCATCTGGGTGGAAATTCAGAGGAGGAGTTGGTATTGGTTATAGCGTAAGTCCGAAAATTCAATTTTCGCTCTCAGCCGGCTATCTTCTCCAGGCCGGAGGTTTTGGTTTCGAACGCACATCAACAACGAATCAGCCATCTTTTGGTAGCAGAAGTAGTTTCAATAGCCTGACGCCGGATAAACTACATTTTGTCTATTCCAGGATCGGTATGCAGTATCGATTGCATCGCCATCTGTTTGGAATGCATGGTGGAATGCAACTGTTATATGGAGCACAGGGAACAGTGGTCACCCAGATGCAAGATCAGGTCACTTCCAGTATGTCGGAATCATCAAGCTATAGTTGGGTGAAGACAGATGGATTGCGTAAGCTGCACTGGACAGCAGATGTATCTTATGGATTCCAACTTACGCCAAGACTCGTAGTAACAGCGGGTACGGATTTTTACTTTTCCTCTATAACAGAGACAGATGCAGTACTTACTGCTGAGGGATATTACTGGGATGGATCGTTTGCGACCCTGCATCCATTTATCACTTTAAATTATTTACTCTATGGACGCTAACAAGATGATCAGGATATTATCACTGCTCCTGGCAGTGTTGATTGTATCCTGTGTTAAAGATCCACAGGACATACCTTCGGGGTTCTCCGGTGATCCTGTATTCGGCATGACAGCTATCTTTGAGGGAGGGTCTGTGAAAATAGAAGCAGGAAAAGAAGACTGGACGTCGTTACCGCTTAACTTGCAAAAGGATTCACTGCAGGTTTATACTTCTATATTTAGTATGAATGGCTGTCTTGACCAGTGTTCCCCTTCCTGGACATTCAGCTTTTACCAGGCTGTGCCGGTAGCAAATGATCCTGTTGTGGCCTTTTCTAATACAATTCAAACTGGTTCGAAAGATTTTGTTTTATCCGACCTGGAGGTCGATAGTTTTGATATTTCTTTGACAACCCATCCGGGGTTATTTATGAGTGGATATAGTTATTGGGAGGATCTCAATGGGCCGACCACAACATTTTTCCATGCATTTGGAAGTGTCGTTGGATATCAGGAGAATATTGATGTTTGTTTTCAATCTTTAGCTTATACCGGTTGTCAATATACACAGTGTATTCATTTTGACCCTACCACATTGGTGCCTTGCCTGATCTCGATTGAGCCTAAGCTAGAGAATCCCAATTACGTAAGTTTAAGTGTCAGGCCGCAGGGCACTCCACCATTCCAGATCGAGTGGTTCAATGAATCAACTTCTTCAACTATTGTCATACCTGTTCAGGACAGTACTGCAGAAATCTATGCCAGCCTTAACGTGACGGATGCATTAGGTAACAGATCCCATTTATCACAGACGATCAGAGTTCAGGACTTGGCGGTTGATGCCTGTTATTTTCCAATTACCTTGCTGAGTACACCGATTGAAAATAGCTCTCCGGCTGTTGTAGCCAACAGGGCAGAGATCAGTTACAGAGATGAGGAAGGTGTGCTGTGGAGTAGTTCTTTTGGAGTTCAACCCGGGGATTCAAAAATGCTAATTGATCAGATCAGTGCTTATGGATTATCTCCGGACAATCTTCAGACCTATCTGGTGGATTTGAGTATTACTGCCCAACTCTTCAATGAGATCACCGGAGAATCCAGGTTATTCCAGTCCCAAAGACTTTCCATTCCCCTGACTCATCCATGAGTTCTCTGCCCGGGAGTTGATCCTCCCTTTTGGTAGTGACGTATCATTAATTATTATCTTCCCTGCCTGAAAGTTTTACTTCAGTCTCACTAAAACCTCGTTTTGTGAATATCAGGCACCGTCTAATGGTCATGAACTTCCTTGAGTTTTTTATCTGGGGTTCCTGGCTTATTTCTCTTGGAGGTTATATGTTTAGTGTGTTAAACGCCACCGGAACGCAGATAGGGGCTACTTATGGGACGATGGGCATAGCTTCCTTGTTTATGCCTGCCCTTCTGGGGATCGTTGCCGATCGATGGGTGAATGCAGAACGGGTTTTAGGAGCATGCCATCTGGCCGGTGCTCTATTGTTGTTCTGGGCTTCCAACGTCGAAGATCCCGATATGATGTATTGGGTTATTTTCTTTAATGCGCTGGTGTTTATGCCCACGATTGCGCTCAATAACACAGTATCGTACATCCTACTCGAAAACAAGGGGTTTAATATTGTCAAAGATTTTCCACCCATTCGGGTCTGGGGCACGGTAGGGTTTATTTGCGCAATGTGGCTTGTTGACTTATTCAATTGGACACAAACGCCCATTCAGTTTCTGGTGAGTGGTGCGGCATCTGTGGTGCTAAGCCTGTATTGTTTTACCATGCCGGCATGCAAACCGGCAGGTGTAAGGAAGAGTTCATCCTGGATGACTACGTTTGGTCTTGATGCGTTGATCCTGTTTCGGAAAAAAAAGATGGCCGTTTTTTTTATTTTTTCCATGTTGCTCGGTGCAGCATTACAAATCACAAATGCATTTGGCAAACCATTTCTGGATGATTTTGGAGCCAACGATGCTTATAAAGACACCTTTGCAGTCAATCATCCCAACATCCTGATTTCTATTTCACAGATATCAGAGACGCTTTTCATCCTGAGCATTCCTTTTTTCCTCTGGCGGTTTGGTATCAAACGTGTGATGTTGTTGAGTATCATCGCCTGGTTCTTCCGCTTTGCTTTGTTTGGCATCGGGGATCCGGGTAGTGGATTGATCTTCCTTGTATTGTCAATGATTATTTACGGTATGGCCTTTGATTTTTTCAATATATCCGGTTCATTGTTTGTAGAAAAAGAAGCAGATATCAAGATCCGGGCTAGTGCCCAGGGATTGTTTATGCTGATGACCAATGGTCTCGGTGCATTTTTTGGTGGTTGGCTGAGTGGATGGGTGGTTGATTATTTTACCACCGGAGGCATTAAAGACTGGTCCAATATATGGTTCACATTTGCAGCGTATGCGCTGGTATTGGGTATTTTGTTTCAGTTTGGTTTTAAATATAAGCATGATAGGGTGGAAGGCATAGAGCATCGAGCATAAGGCATAGAGCAACTCATATTTTACACTTATTTTCGCCCCTACATGGCAGACAAACCTTATCTGATCGGCATTACCGGGGGCAGTGGCTCTGGCAAGACACGGATCATTCATGAATTGCGCAATCAATTTTTGGAGGATCAACTCTGCATCATCTCCCAGGATGAATATTACCGCCCGAGGGAGGTGCAGGTGTGGGATGATGCCGGGTACCAAAACTTTGATTTACCTCAATCGATCGATGACAAAACCTTTGCACGGGATATCAGAATGCTGATAGAAGGTAGTGAAGTGCGTAAGGAACAATATGTTTTTAATAACGCCAAACAAACCCCGGTCGTGTTAACTTTTAAACCTGCACCGGTCATTCTGGTGGAAGGTTTATTTGTTTTTTATTTTGATGAAATCCGGTCATTGCTTGATCTGAAGATTTTCATTGACGCCGAGGATGTGATCAAACTCAAACGCCGCATCATCAGAGATGCCGGAGAACGAAATTATGCCCTGGAAGATGTCCTTCATCGGTATGAGTATCATGTTTTGCCATCCTACAGATCATTTATCCTGCCTTTCAAGCACGAAGCTGACCTGGTGATCAACAACCACACACACTATGATTGTGCCCTAGATGTTATTTCTGCTTTGATTAAGATTAAAGGCACAGGGCGTAGGGCAGAGTAAAGGGAATAGGAAGAATTTAACTGCGCCTCTACGTCTCTGCGCAAAATAATATACATAGGACATAGGGCAAGGAGCTATGGGCAAAGGGCTGAGAATGAACTTAACTGCGCCTCTGTGCGAAATTCTACCCGATGATCATCAATGCCCCGTAGGGGCAACAGGTCGGCAACACAGAGACAGCAATCACAAATCTCGCGCCGTAGGTGCTAAACCCGAGTATGACGGTTTGTGTCAAAAGCACGAGCAGGGAAAATATAACCACATGGCGCAAGCATTTTTTATATCATTCTGCCCCGTAAAACATTCACCCATCGGATTCGTTATGTACGCTGTATGCATTTAACATTGCTGTTAAACAAATGTGAAAACACCCGGATTAGCCCAAGGGGCGTTTAATTTTACTTTTAATCGGCCTATATTTACATTATATAGCACCAATGGCAGCAATGTCATTTAACCACTAAATATCACAAACTATGAATACAAGACATATCATGCTATCTCTTTTGTTTTTTCTGCCATCCTTCGTGTTTGCAGGCGAGATTTTCGGCACGATCAAAAAGGACGGACAACCGATGTTGAGCCAGGCTATCCAGATCACACAAAACGGCAAGGTGATAGCGACGACCCTCACCGACAAAAATGGTTATTTCTCTATGGCCATTAAGGAAGTTGGCAAGTACAAACTTGAAGTAGTCGACCATGCAGGTGCCACTTATGATGTTTTCTCAACCAACAACTCTACAGGGTACACATTATCCCTGGTCAAAGCAGGTGATGTATGGCAGCTAAAAAAACAGTAGAGCCCAAGGAAGGCGAGAAGGATATCTGGGATAAGGCGGAAATCGTATTACATCCGCTGGGCGGTTTGATTACGGCGATCACCATTGCCACGGTCAGCTATTTTGCATCTGACTATATCAACCAAAACCAGGAAAACGAAGCCAAGACCAGATTGTACACTGAACTCATGAGCAGACGTGAAGAATCTGAGAGTGCCCTGCGTAAGGATATGTTTACCTCCATTATCGGCACCATCCTTCAGGATTCGAAAGCGATGGATGAAAAAATCCTTCAGTTGGAATTGCTGGCGTACAATTTTCACGAATCGTTGAACCTAACACCTCTTTTTACGTATCTCAATAGACGTAATAACAACGAGACCAAAGACAGGCTACTCCATACCAGTTACAAAAACAGGATCTACGATATGTCGAAGGAGGTGACCACAAAGCAACTCGCCAGTCTTGAAGGCGTCGCTTCGGTTGAGAAGTTTGTCTACTTCTACGATTCATTGGCCTTCAATGCCAATGATACCTTTAGCTGCATGTTTATCGATTCCTTTGTGAGTGGACAAAAGATTGAACCGATCAAACATTTTGTGCACCTGAGCATACAGGGAAAGGATACAGTCAATTCTACAGTCACAGTTGCGCTGAAAATCGGTACCCGGATTCCTGAAAAGGAAGACAAAGTGGTCAACCCCGTATTCGTAGTCGATTTCTTTGAGTTTCCGATGATCGATAATACACGCCTGATCAATGACAAACGTTGTGCAGTCGTGCTACGCGATTTTGATGCAAAGAATCAGTTTATCGAACTCGATTTAATCTTCTTCCCCGGATCGCATTCCAGTCTCAAGGAACGACCTTACTATGACGATATCGTAGCGAAGTTGTTACCGAGTAGAAATTGAAAAAACTTCAGGCTATTTAAGATTTTCCCGTATGTTTTCCGTCACGACACGGTACACATTCCTTAGTTGAGGATGATGGTCTAACAAAGCAAGATGTTTCAGTATCGTTTTTTCATCACCACGCACAGCTGGGCCTGTCTGACTTTCCTGCGGACCTGAGAGGATAGCTTTGCTGAAGGTCTCGAGGATCAGGGGCTTTAATATTTCAAAAGGGAGCTGATGCTCGTTGCAAATAGATTCAGCCAAGGTCAGCATGTGGTTTGAAAAATTATTTGCAAAAACAGCGGCAATATGCAGATTCGATTTTTGAACCTCGGTCATCCTATACACCGAAGTAGATAATTGTCCTGCAATGGTATCCAGGAATTCCCAGATGTCTTCATCCAGGGTAGTAATGATCAATGGGATCCATCGCCAGGAGACTTCATGATTAGCAGAGAAACTCTGTAATGGATAGAATCCAGCTTTCCTTGCAAAAGGTAATACGTCAAGTCCGAGGCTGCCTGAGCAATGAACACCAATGGCATCTTCGGGAAGCAAGGTGAAAATCTGTGAAGAAAGAAGCGTGATGGCATCATCTGATACCGTGAAAAAATAGAGGTCTGCTTCTCGGGTTATGGATTCGAGATCCGCTGTGTAAGAAGAACCCTTTAGTTTTTCGGCCAGTGCCTCTGCGGCTTGTGGCGTCCTGTTATAGACTTGCATGATATGACACCCTGCTTCCTCTAAAGCCGGCATCAACTGCTGGGCCAGACGTCCGGCTCCAATGCAGACAACCTTTACCATAAAGGGAGGTTACTAGTGATCATGTCTTGCGAAGTCTTTTATACAATCCAATAAACATGCCCATCAGCATGATAAGGCTACCTGCCCAAAATAAATTGATGCCTGGAAACAGAATCGCTTCCAGGACGATATAATCATTTCGAGGTGCATCTTGAGCAATCTCTAAAGGAAGTAAAGGCGTGTCTGATAGTCTTGCCAGATAGAGATGAAACTCTTCTTTTTCAGGATCTATACGCTCTAGCTTCATATGTAAACCGATATCGGGCACATAGGCTTTCATATTTAGAGGGCTGCCATCACGGATGAAATACAATGGCCGCGCAATGTGCGTCTTGTTGTCTTTTCCTTTGATCGATACCACGGCCTGTATGGCAATATCCCCCTCCATGCTCCGGTAATTGGGATGATCAATAGTTTTGTCAATACCCTGCAACGTGAGTGCAAGATCATTCCAGGTTTTGGTTTCACCTGATTTTATAACCAAGGGCTCATAGGCAAGTTTGTCATCCATTGGGAAAAGGCTATCAAGCGCAGAAGCTTTGAGTCTGCCCCGTATATTGAAATCATTGACCTGGTCAGTGAGGCTGTAGAGTAATCCTTTGCGGACAATCAGCGTAGGATATATTTTTTCACTTCTTGTTCCGGCAGAATCTGTCACCGTAACGATGCCTGAAAGCACAAGATCATCTTCTTCGCGGTCATACTCCCTGTGGTTTGTTCCAAGCAAGATGCTGTCGAGTCTGATGTTATAGGAGCCAACTTTTCGTGTCATGCCAGGAGCTAAAAAATGTAATTTATAGTCGAGGCTGCTATCGATTTTTTCCAGGTTAGCCCTGTCCTGTTGTTCCGGCGGTAGGCCGGAAATGAAGGTGAAAACATCCCTGTCGAGATATCTTTTGGTATTTGGATTGGCCGTCGCCACTTTGGTCAGTTCACGATCATAGAGAATGTTGGGATGCGTGGTGAAATGTTCAACCGTATCTCCTGATTCGTTGACTTTGACAAACTCCACTTCGTATTTGCGTGTCAATCCTTCCAGCGTATCTGATTTGTACGTCACCCAGTAGTTGTTCATATACATGGGTAAATCTTTGATCAGAAATGCATTGTTTCCAACATCTAATCCTTCCGCAAGTCCTTCCTGCGCAAATCGGTTTTCACTGAGCGTGCGTTTGTTCAATCCACTCACCATGATCCCGACAAGCATCAGCGCAAAACCACCGTGCGCGAATGCAGCAGCCATCGAAGTGAGTCTGCCTTTCGCAAAATTGATCATGTAATTTATATTGGAAACAATACCAAAACTGGCGGCGATGAGCAAAACGATATACTGCCAGCTAGGCAACTCAATCCAAAGGGAAAAGAGATAGGCTACGCCCAGGCCAAGCACAACGGATGTACCTACGTGTTTTAAAAATCTTGGTTTGTACTCTGCCCAACCCATCGCGCCAAATCGTAATAACAAACCAACTCCCGAAATAATGGAAAGCAATACTGCATTCCACAACTGGAATCTGTTATGGTGATCTATCGGATCCAGTGGCATAGCCTTGTGATATGGAGTCATATCTCCTTTGCCCATCAGCGATCCATACACATCCACAAGTTTGTTCCACACGGGTATACTTGTAGAAAAGGTAATGAGGATAGCGGAAAACATCAACACCATTGAGCCGACAAACATCCAAAACTCACGGCTTTGGATTTGTTCTTCTTTCAGCACCACTGGGATACTTTTATTCCTGGATACCAGGAAATAGATGCCGCTCAACAGAAATAGGAAGATGAAACCAACGAGTTGCCACTCTAGTCCCATTTCTGTAAAGGCATGTACACTTTCTTCGCCGAGTATGCCGGAGCGTGTCAGGAAGGTTGAGTAGACGACCAGGAGAAAGGAGAGGATATAAAATATGTAGGTTGTCCTGATCGAGAGTCCCGTATGGCGGGCTATAAAATTGCCATGCAGGGCCGCGAGTAAAACGATCCAGGGGACTAGTGACATATTTTCAACGGGATCCCATGCCCAGTAACCACCAAAGCTCAAAGCTTCGTATGCCCATGCACCGCCCATCAGGATACCCAGACCAAGGATGCCGGCTGAAAACAAAGTCCATGGCATAACGGGTTTCAACCAGGCTGTATGCTCTTTTTCCCAAAGGCCAGTCATGGCAAAGCAGAAAGGAATGGTGACTGATGCAAAGCCTAGAAAAAGAGTAGGCGGATGAATCGTCATCCAATAGTTCTGGAGCAGAGGGTTTAGTCCATTTCCTTCAATGAGGGATAGGTAATTAGGATTGTTGAAAATCGGTGCCTGCATGGTATCCCTGAGCAAAAGGAAAGGACTGCTGCCCATGCGGAAATCATCAGCAAAATAGACGCCGGCAATCATGGATACAAGGACTAGCTGAATCATGCTAAGCCATGTCATCACACCAGGTTCCCATCGTTTTGCGGTTAAGACGACAACCGAACCAAGTACAACATGCCAGAACATCCATAAGAGGAAACTGCCTTCCTGTCCTTCCCAGAAGGCTGAGAAGATATACTTCATGGGCAGGTCGGCTGAGACATGGTCCCAGGCATATTGGTATTCGTACATCTGACTGACCATGATGTAGAAGATGAGACCTATGACAGCCAGGATGGAGAAACTATGGATACCCCATGCGATGCGACCGAGTCGAAGCCAGGAGGCATCATCGGGGTGTGTAACTTTTTTCCGAAAGGCCAGAATGGCCAGCAGGGCGGTAACAAAAGCAGTTAAAATAAGGAAGTGACCTAAGCGGCCCGGGAGGAGATGCTCTCCAATATATTGAATGTCCTGCATGAATGGTTACATATTGCTTCTGACGAGTACTTCTTCGTTTTTATACTTCGAAGGACACTTCATCAGAATGCTGGAGGCGACAAATTCATCACCTACAAATGATCCGGTGGCTACGACCTGCTCGCTGAGTTCAAAATCCTGAGGTTTGGGAGCTTGAAGAGTTACTTCGTGTACTTCTCCTTGCTGATCGGTCATATAAAATCTGAAGAGGTTTGGGTTTTCCTCAGCATTGTAGTACATGGGTTTGTCTTTGGCCAGCACACCGACCACTTTGGAAGTTTCACCAGAGCGTTTGACCTGGGAAAACGTGCTATAGGTACTCATATCTTTGGAAGCCGAGATGAGCATGATGACTCCTGCCGCCATGAGGGCAAGAATCAATATAGGCATGATTTTAAAACGCCTAGGCTTAATGATTTGAGGGTTATCCACGTTGCTACTGAATCTTTGTGCAAATTTACGGCAAAATAGCCACTCCCGGGCATCTTGAGCCTAAGGATTTGTGAATAAAGAATCACCGGAATATAACCATGAAAGAAGTCGTAAGTTTAAAAAACGCCGGAATATACCAGGAAGGCGTAAAAGTCCTCCGGGAGGTCAATTTGTCGGTCAGCCAGGCTGAATTTGTATACCTGATCGGGAAGACGGGTAGTGGGAAAAGTTCCCTGATGCGCACGCTCTGGGGCGACCTTCCGCTGAGGGAGGGTGACGGCCAGGTAGGTGGCATATCCCTCACAAAGCTTCAGCCATCCACCATTCCGGTACTCAGGAGAAGGGTGGGCATGGTTTTTCAGGATTTTCAGCTATTTCCTCAGTGGACGGTCGATGAAAACCTGAGATTTGTACTTGATGCCACAGGCACCGAAGATCGGGCGGAGCAGGACCGGATTATTTCTGAAGTTTGTACAGATGTACAGTTGACTGACCAGATCAACAGACCGGTCCACCAACTTTCAGGTGGTGAGCAGCAACGCGCGGTCATCGGCCGGGCCGTTCTCAATAAGCCACAGATTATTCTTGCTGATGAGCCTACAGGCCATCTCGACCCGGAGACAGCCGAATCCATCCTTCAACTCATGCGTAAACTCGCGGTAGAATATCAGACCGCCATCCTCATGGCGACCCACAATGCTCAGGTCATCGAACGTTTTCCAGGCAGGGTTTATAGGGTGGCCAATGGAAGGGTGGAAGAAGTTGATTGATTGAAAAATGATGCTTTGACTGGTTCGACCTTCTTTACGCATCCGTGGGCTGCAGCTCACTAACCGTCCGCTCATCAACCGGAGTAAAAATTGTTTGATGTAGGGGTTCAAAATTTTGAACCCCTGCATCAAACAATTTTTATTTGTATAAAGCTTGTATAAGCATTCAGACCTAAGTGCAATATAATTTCGTCTGCAGACGAGCGGCTGCAGCATCTGTAAAAATTATACTTAGTAATCTGTTAGCCCGATCAAACTGATAGCTGACCATTTAAAGCGCTTTAAAGATAGCTCAACCACCAATGCGAGTGCTTCCGCTTCATATCACTAAACCATTTGTATAAAGGATAAAGGACTATCACTATCAAAATCCAGATCAGGTATACAATGCCGATGGAGTAGCCTTCTCCCGGAATAAGAAATCGAAAAGGTATGCCTGAAACACTTTGCATGCCTTCGCTGAAAGCATGGCCAAGCGCGAAAAACAAGATCATGCATAACGTATGGAGAATATAGAAATGCAGGATATAGTAGAAGAATGGAACCTTGCCATAGACACTGATGATTCGGGTCAATTTATTCTGTGTGGTCTCGAAAAGTGCAAGGAAAATAAATGCCGGTCCGAGTGTGATACACATAAATAACAGGGAGGGGGGGTATTTGTGGACATTCAGAAAGGAGAAGATGGTCGGGGTCGTGGTTGGTTGCATAGTCCATGGAAGCGGATCTCCTTAGACATTGATAGAACTTAATCGCTCCTGCATCGGCAAAACGCTTGCTACGTCAAAACAATGGATCTGTTTCGAAATTTTAAACTATTTTTTTGAATAAAGTGTAGCCAAAGAGCAATGTAGAATTTAGAAATTGATTTAAGCAAAACGTTTAGTTTTGTTAGGTCATGCTGAATAAAGAACTCATAATTGTAATTTTCCTGTTGAACTGTAGTATTGCATTAAGGCTCACGGCGCAGGGGATGCCTGCCTTACCGGATACAAAGGAGGTGATCACCTGCTTTCCGGATACCACAGATTACATTAGGATCACCGTAGGTCCGGTAGACCGTGACTTCACGGATCTGCAGGAAGCGATAGATGCTGCAACACCGGGCTCTGTGCTGGTGCTCGATGCCGGAGTCATTTTTTATGGCGGATTTACGCTGCCGGATAAGGGAGCAGGTGAAGAATGGATTATCATTTTATCTTCTAAGTTGGATATTCTTCCGGAGAGTGAAATTCGTGTTGACCCGCTCAAACCTACCGGACATGATGATTATCCTGATCAGTCCAGCGCTATGCCAAAAATTGTCACCAATAATTTATCTGGAATACCCTGTTTCAGGACCCAGGCCAATGCGCATCATTACAGGCTCGTAGGTCTTGAAATAACCGCTGATCCAACTGTACTCAATAGTTTTGGACTTGTCAATCTTGGCGATGCTTCATCTGCTCAGCATTCCCTCGACCTTGTACCTCATCACTTTATTGTGGACCGTTGTTTTATTCACGGTCACACCGAAGCCGTGGTGATGAAGTATGGTGTCCGTCTTGACTGCGCCAAAGCGGCTATTATCGATTGCTATATCAGTGATTTTCACAGCGTTGGATTTGATGCCCAGGCTATTTCTGGTATTAATGGTCCCGGTCCGTTTAAGATTCTCAACAATTATCTGGAAGCATCCGGCGAGAACATACTCTTTGGTGGTGGTGCACCGGCCATCGCGGGCCTTGTTCCTGCCGACATAGAAATTCGGCACAATTATTTTTATAAACCATGGTCCTGGCGTGTAGGTCATCCCGAGTATGCCGGCAAACACTGGACGATTAAGAATCTCTTTGAACTGAAAACAGGAAGGCGCGTGTGGCTAGATGGAAATATTTTAGAGAACTGTTGGGCGGACCTTCCAATAGGTCAAAGTGGATATGCTATTTTACTAACTATCCGGACTGAAGGTGGTGCGTCTCCACAGGCTGATGTCAGTGATGTATTAATCAGCAATAATATCATACGTCATGTAGGTGCCGGGATTTCGCTTTCAGGTACTGATGGCAATCAAAGTACCCGTTCATCCAGGATTATGATCAGCAACAATCTCTTTGAGGATATAAACGGTCCATTTTATGGTGATCTCAATGTTGGAGGGCCTAATGATGGCACCTTTCTCAAAATCGGTGAACCGATGGATGTGATTCTCAATCATAATTCGATTTTTCAGTCAGGACCTATCACCTGGGCTTATCAGGTTTCTCAGGGATTCGTGTATACCAACAACCTTTCGCACAGTTATATTTCGGAAGGTGGTTATCAGGGAATCTATGGTCCCGGACAATCTCAGGGAAATAATACGATAGCCAACTATTTTCCGGATATCACTGATGCTAACCTGCACTTTCATAAAAATGTGCTCATCGGTGGTAACGCCTCCAGGTATACGAATTTTAATACGATCAGTCAAAATTATTTTCCAACGGATATAAGTACCGTAGGCTTTTTAGATTATGCTGGCGGGTCAAGCGATTATCATGGTTATGGCTTGACTGCAAATAGTCCCTACAGTAATGCCGGTTCGGATGGTATGGATATAGGTGTCCATATTGAATCTTTGGATGCAGCATTGTCTGTTACCAGGGGCTGTGATAGTATCCCTACATCAATATTTGCATTGCCTCAACCATCGTGGCTCTTTGAGTCATATCCTAATCCAGCCAGAGATGAGATTTACATTGTCACAGATGCGACGGATGGGTTTCATTACTCATTGAGTGAACTTTCGGGGCGCATCTTATTAGCTGGATTTAGTGCGGCTAATGAAACCAGTGTTGATACTAGAGCTTTGATGCCAGGTGTTTACCTGTTGCATATAAGATCCGGGCATCCGTATGGCAACCGTCTCGTTTTAATACAATAGGGGATAGGTGCGGGTTAGATGCGCGGGTGCTTTCCGTAGTCAGAAAACTGGCGGAAACTAGTGAGGTAACCTGTTTCTGAGAAGACCGTATACAAAAGTTCCGGTCATGGCCGCAATGAGGTAAACAATAAATACGGTATGCCCTGCGCCGAGTAAAATGAACATTGGAGCAGGACATGCACCAGCAATGGCCCAGCCGCAACCAAATATAAATCCTCCGATGATGTAGCGAGGGAAAGTTTTTGCTTTATCCTTGATCACTATTTCAGCGCCCTCCACATTCTTTACTTTTCTTCTCTTGATGATCTGCACGATCATGATGCCTGATACAATCGCAGAACCGATGATCCCGAACATATGGAAACTCTGGAACCTGAACATTTCATAGATCCTAAACCAGGAGACCGCTTCACTTTTATAGAGGACAAACCCAAGGAGCATTCCTATCAGTATATATCTTGACATTCTCATATCTGGGATCGTTATTAGTAATTAAAGAGATAAGGGATGACCAGATACGTTATAGCCAATCCACCCATAAAAAATCCCACTACGGCAATCAAAGAAGGAACTTGTAAGGCAGATAGTCCGCTGATCGCATGACCCGATGTGCAGCCTCCGGCGTACCGTGCTCCAAATCCAACCAGAAATCCTCCGCCGGCAATCATCAGCAGGCCCTGCCATGTCAGCAGTGATTCCCAACTTAGAAATGCAGGAACCAAGGGTACAGCGCCCTTAGTGACATTGATCCCGATTTCATTGAGGGAGACGACGGTGACATCACTGATATGTGCCAAGTCACCATTAGGGCCAAAGAAATAATGTGAAGCCAGATAACCTCCGAAAACCGCCCCTAACGCTACGAGCAAATTCCACTCACCGGAACGCCAGTCTATCTTAAAGAACTCGTTCATATTATCTGCCCCGTCTGCAGCGCACATCAGCCTGAAATTTTCAGATATGCCAAATTCATGGCCAAAATACAACAGGATAAACATCACCAGCGCCAGCAGGGGGCCGGCAACATACCAAGGCCATGGCTGGGCGATGAAATCCCTGACATACATAAAATACACTTCAATCATGATGGTTAAAGTTTTACATGGCAAAGTTAGGGAATTGGCTTTCCATGGGCACTGACGCACGGCATTCTTCCCAATGATTTTCAATACCTGCCAGACATGAAATCATGCTATGAGGCTTGGCAACGCGCGAGATCAATTGACAATTAACAATTGAGAATTGACAGTAAACAGTTGACAGTAAACAGTTGACAGTAAAAAGTTGACAGTTGACAGTTGACAGTTGACAGTTCTAAAATTACCATGATAGGGATTTTTGACTTATGACTGTGGTCATTTCCAATGTTGATTTGTATGCGGCAATGGCTACATATTGGCAATCATCCCTGCGATTTTTTCAAAAGCGTCTTCATCTTTGATGACATATTGCTCTGCCCCTTTGATCAGGGTTTGCATAGCCACTCCATACCGTTCCTGGCTGGAGAGCATGATTACGTGGGCGGAGGGTAACTGTTTTTTAATAGTCTGTAGTATCTCCATGCCATTGGCTGCATCCTTGTGCACTGAATTGAGGTAATAATCAAGGATCACGACATCGGGCCCTTCGGACAGGTGTTTAAGGCATTCTTCGCCGGTTTGGAATACGCTGACAACATGCGCTTCCTTACGGGTCAGATAATCCTGCAGCGCTTCTGTAAGCATCGGGTCATCATCCACTACAAAGATCTTTTTGGTCAGGCTGCCGGACATGGGTAGAAATTTTATGCTAAAGTAGCTTATTCAAAGTTATTTAAAATGAGGATAGTTCGTTTATGGCATCCTGAATATGTTTCATTAGTGATGCAACCTGATTGCGAATATCCGGAGGCGGGACCTCCTGTCGGCACACCATTTCGATAGCCAGGGCCAAATCTTTAGTTTCAGACATGCCCATCATGATCCATTTTGTTTTGTAGCTATGAATTTGACTGGAAAGCTCGTTATAATCTTTCTGATCCATCGCTGAGGTTAAGTTCTCCATAAATCCGGGAGCCGTATCCAGAAACATACGGATGTATTTTCGCATTCGATCGCGGTCACCTTCGCAAAACTTTTCGAGGTAAGCAAGATCTGTTCTGTCCTCCCTTTTAGTTTCGGGGACATGAGTGGATTCGTTTGATTTACTGACAAGCAATGAAGTATCAGGAGCAATGTGTTTTATTTCCCTGTTAGTCGCTTTGGCTATAGCTGTCAAAAGTTGGATTACAGTAAACGGTTTTGGAACAAAATCATCCATCCCCGCAGCACGGCATTTATCAAGGTCGCTACGTATTACACTTGCTGTCAGTGCGATGATCGGAATCCGGCTTTTGGGTTCGTCGAGTTTTTCGCGGATATATCTCGTCGCCTGGTAACCGTCCATCACCGGCATCTGCACATCCATCAGGATGACATCGAAATCCTTTTTTTGCAGCCAGTCCACCGCTTCCTGCCCGTTAGCTGCTTCAGTGATATCGACGTTCGCTTTCGATTTGAGTGTGTCTGTCGCGACAGTTCGATTGTATTCATTGTCATCCGTCACGAGGATTCGCAATCCATTCAGGATGCTACCATCAATATGGCCTTTATTTTTTGACATCATAAGCTTTTGGGCCGAACCGGCAGGATAATCAATGGTAAAGAAAAATGTACTTCCAGCACCTTCTCTGCTCTCAACTTGTATATGCCCTCCCATGAGTTCCACCAAATCCTGGCTGATACTCAAACCAAGACCAGTACCACCGAAATTACGGGTATCCGATGAATGGGCCTGGGAGAAACTTTCAAAAACGGTGTGCAGCTTGTCTTCCGGTATTCCTATGCCTGTATCAGTGACGGAAAAGGAAGTAGCGTCTGTATCTTCATCCTGGGAAACAATTACGGATACTTTTCCTTTCTCAGTAAATTTAATGGCATTTCCGGCCAGGTTGATAAGGACCTGGTTGAGCCTGAAGGGATCACCAATCACCACTTCCGGAATACCCGCTTCCACCTCCAAAATAAATTGCAATCCTTTCTCTTCTGCTTTCTGAGATAGCGTTTGCTTTATCTGCTCCAGGACATCAAGGATAGAAAAATCAATGGTTTCCAACTCAATTTTCCCTGCTTCTATCTTCGATAGGTCGAGGATATCATTGATGATATGAAGGAGTGTATCACTCGAATTTTTAATGCCCTCCATATACGTTCGCTGACCTACTGTAAGGGGTGAGTCCAGCACTAGATTAGTCATGCCCATGACGGCATTCATAGGGGTCCGTATTTCATGACTCATATTGGCCAGAAACACTTCTTTGAATTTTTCGCTTTGCTCAGCGCGTAATTTTTCCTTTTCGATCAGGATGTTTTTCTCCTCCAGTTGGCGTTTGACTTTGCGGATATACTGAAGTCGGCTGAAAATCCCTACAACGAGGAGTAGCAAGAATATTCCGCTGGCTGTAAAATAATTGAGTTGAATTTGCTTTTGCTTTTCGAGGCCTTGCACTTCAGCTTCATTCTCTTTTGCTTCCTGTAGTTTTTCATATTCGGATACGTTTAAACTATTTTGAATGGTAACCACAGAATCATTAAGCGAGATATAGCCTAGTGCATACGGAAGTGCAAGTTCAGCACTGCCATTGGTTGCATAGAATTGGCTTAGTTCCTTTCTGTATTTCAAGATCTGGGCATTGGATTGAGTGAGCGTGGCTAGATCATATGCTTTTAGAATGGATGCTTCTGCATTTGCATATTCTCCTTTCGACTTGTAATGTTGATAGAGGTAATAGTAGCCTTCAAATTCGCCTTGCTTTGTAGTTATGGGGATGGAGGCAGAATCCCGCATAGAAATGGCCTTGGTAATGATGGAGAAGCCTTCATCTGGACGATTCATTTCCAGCAAAAGTCCCCCTTTTTCCGCAAGTAGAATCGTCCATATATCAAGATCTACAGGCAGCGTCAATACATCAAAACAAGCTTCAAATTTTTGAAAAGCTTCAGTATATGCTTTGTTTTGTTTGTCAATGAGGCCAAGAAACAGTAAGCTAAACCTAAGATTGTAATTATCTTTTGTTTTAAGGCATAATTCATACCCTTTTTGCAGGTATTTTTGAACTCGTTCAGAATTGCCCCACTTGTAATAGGTCATACCTGAAATATTGATTTCATTTATATATCCGTTCTGTGAAAATGATTTGAATCCTTCCGCTGCCCTAAGGTAAAAGCTGATAGCTTTATTGTAGTCTGCTTTATAGAGATAATACCCGGCTATTCCGTGATAGCATACGGCTGTATTTTCCTGGGGGCCGTTCAACTCGTAATATTTCAGCTTTTTCTGATAAAAGGCGAGACGCTCTTCTTGCAACCCGATATAATTATAGTAAATCCTAATGCTTCCTAGAATACCATACATGCCAAGCTTTCTATGCTGTTGATCAAAGGCTGTTATAACCTCTTCCATTTTTGAAATCGCTTGAAGCGGTTGTTTTTGATTCCATAGGGACAGGGCCTCATAATAGAGTCTGTATGGTTCATCCTCAATAAGTTTAAGTCGGCCATTTAATTTCAGTAGTTCTAAAATGAAATACATGACGGTGTCATTCGACAAGAAATCACCCCCATTTTCTACATAGGCCAGCAGGAATTCTAACGTATCCTTAGGACTTTTGGCCCTTTGTTGCAGTTGGCCCATTGAATCAAGGCTGCAATCAATGCATAACGAAATATGGGAACGTGCGGTACTCTGCGCTACCAAAGCAACGGGATGATTTGTCCAGAGATATAAAGAGATAAAAAATAAAAGGGGTTTGGCCTTCATGTAGCCAAGATAAATAAATTGCGCAGTATGTTGCTAAGGAAACAAAAGCAAGCAACAAATAGCCACCAAGATAAAATCATTCCTGATTATATCTTTTGTAATTTTAGAATACGTAACAAGGAGAATTATTGGGGCTAATAAAATGCATAAAGGAAGAATAGTATTGAGCAATACTCGAATCATCGGCTTACACTTTTTCTAATAAGCTTTGTTTTCATTATGCCGACATGCTGAAGATGTGTTTTTACATTTTAGCAGTAAGCCCGCTCAACCCATGTGTTATGTAATATGCTCTGAGCTGACTCACCTTCAATTCAAATTGCTCCTCAAACCAATGATTATACCGCGCTAAATGGAAAGCCTCGTATGCTGGATTCTGCAGGCAGGATACCACAGTATTTGCGGCCATGATGCCAGACCAGAGTGCGTTTAATATGCCCTGGCCGGCAGCGGGATCCAATATTCCCGCAGCATCCCCACAGAGTATTATTCCTTCCCGGCATACGGGATGATACATTCTCCATCGCATATTGTGTGCTTGCACTTCTCCTACGATTGGATATTGTTTCAATAGGTCAGGAGGTAGTAAGGATTTCTCTCCTCGCATGCTCAATCTGGTCCATGCACATTGATCCGGGGGGTTAGGGGCTAACCAGGTCCACTCCTCTTGTCCCGAAATAAAATGGGCTGCATGAGGGTCGACTGGATAAGAGGATATCCCTCCTGATATTCCCGTCCAGCACAATAAAGGTGGTGAGAAGAATTTTCGTTTCAGGTTTAACTTTTTTCCGGCAATTGCTTTTTTACCACTGGCATCTATAAGGTGTGTAGCATAAATAAGCTCTCCGGATCCGGTTTTGATGCCTACGATTCTATCCTGTTCCAGGATAAAATTCTCGATGGTTTGATTACAACGTATGGTCACACCTGACGCTCCTATCATTAAGAGCAACTGAGTATTGAATAGTTGACGATGGATATGTAAGCCCTGCCAGGTTCCATTTACGTCTTCCCCAAGAGGAGTATAGGTGTCACCGGCATAGATTCCATCATAAGTCGCAAGTGATGCCAGTTGTTCAGCACCTTCGGCTCCAATTTTTTCCAGGAGGGAAGAGACTCCAGGATGAATACTTTCAAGTGATCCCGGAAAAATGGTTGCAGATGCATCTGGCTTCGCAGCCTGTGTGACGATCAATACATTTAGCCCAGCTTTCCTGCATATTGCCGCAGCCGCAGACCCTGCAGGTCCTGATCCGATGACAATGACATCCCATGCCTCAGCATTTTGGTTATTCACCAGGTTTTTCTTGAACTCTTTATTGATGCCTATAGTTTATGAGACACGGCTTTAAAATCACAGCGCATACGGTGTTACTATCCTTTCTCGCGACTTGAAGATCGGGGCTATTCAATAGATTTACTTTAAAATGTTGACCATTTCGCCTTGCTGGATTTTATCGTTGCCATAGCTAATTTTGGTTTGTCACCAGGATGATCAACGACCTGGCATACATACAAAGCGGTGCATGCAACCCTCCTTCTGCCAAACCCATCCCAGATGACTTTTTTGCCGTTCACATCCACAATGACATACAGATAACCTTTTCCTGACACCTTTGCATTTGCTTTATCCGTAACCCACTTTGTATCTGCCCCAATGAGATTTGTGGGAATGCCCCAGCCTTTGGCATCTTCCTTTCCGAAGTCAACAGCCTCTGCACTGATCAGCCACCAACGCGTGAAGGCCACCATTTTAACTGCACTAGTATATCCTTTGAAATTCACTTTCGGGAGATGATCAATACAATGTTTCAAACATGCCATTCGGGCGATCAACTCAGCACTGGTCAGTTCTCTCAATTTTGACATGTCCACATTACCATCCAATGCATTTTGCACAACATCGGCGCGGCCTATGTCGGCAAAATTGATTTTCCACTTTCCATCTATGTTTTCCAAAAACGGACCCTGCACGCCATCCCAGCCGAACGTTTCTTTTTTCATCGCCTTGCCTGCAGGCGAATTTTTATGAAATCCGATCTCATCATCCAGTAAAGGAATAGCAGTTGGGTTTCTGCTCCAGGGATCAAGCGAACCCTGATAGGTCCTCGCTGCATCAGGAGATGATGCCGGCCACATGCCATTGGCGGCTGCACACAGTTTCATATCCTCCACAAATGGCGAGCCCAATCCTTCCGTGCTCAAATACACATCTGTACTTCCGGGTTTATCTGCCGAATACGTGATATCCCATCCGGGTGCAAAGACCGAAGAAGCGACATCCGGTAAAAACCCGGAAACCATATATCCTTTAGGTAGGGTAGGGTTGGAAAATTTTCCGGCCTTTGCTGCAGGCATGATAGTCTTTGATTTATGACTGAGCACAGCCGTATAGGTATCGATGGATTCCTTAGTAGAAAGTAATTCAGGATTTGGAGACAATCTGGCGGTGGCAAGGCTGGATAATCCACCTTCATAAAAATGACTGACATTGACAGCTATACCAGGTGTCACATCATACGTCATCAAATCAAAATTGTCTACCTGAGGAAAAAAATCAGGTGCTGTCACAATCGAAAAAGCCGGCAGACTGTTTTGCGAAAGCCCTTTTAGTGCAGCATTATTACCAATGTCGATCCGGGCATTGACAGATCCTTCGCAGATACTGTCTTCAAATAGTGGGGCCTGGAACATACCGTCGTTGAGCCGCTGCTCAAAATCACCTTCCTTTGGTATTTCGCGATAACCAATGGTATTGACGGTATCTTGTTCGTGCGTGATGTTCAGAAACAAAGGTTGTGTCCTTGGTTCATTGTATTGGTTTGGGATCTTTTGATATTCTTTTCCTTTTAATTTAACCAGTAACTCCACGTCCTGCACTTCTTGTGTATTGAAACTTGTGAAATACCTGTTGCGGGAATATCCATCTTCTCCCGGTATCATAGCGGGCACCCAAAAATATACAGGCTCATTGCCCTCCTTCGAAAGGCGTATAAGTTCATTTGGCTGTGATATCACCAGAAATGAAGACTGGACATTCGTAGACTTGCTGTCTTGCACGATCAGGTGCGAGGAGGTGCGCACGGTTGGTTTGATATCCTTATAGAATTTGAGATCCGTGTGTTCAACTAATTTGGCCAGTTTTTCACTCCGGTGCAGTTCACTGAAATGGAGTTGAGCTTCACCAAACAAGAGGTCATGCTGGAATACTTTGCGGATCGGTTGTATAAAGGTGCGTTTCGGATCATCCTTGTCATCAAACTTGTCACCGGGTTTGAATACACCGGTGGTCATCAGCTTGATATCCGTAGATTTAACTCTCCGCGCTATAAAGAGACCATACCTTGCAGGGACTACTGCAGAGCGTTGTACCGGGACACCATCCTTGGGTTTATTTGTAAAACACCTGTTGATTCGGTCAAAATTCATTTCATGTTGTCCGACCCTGGCTACTCCGGTTCTGGAATAGACCATATCCGCATGTTCATGATGAGGAGTCTTGAAGGCAGGGCGGTACTCATAAGCAAAGACAGCAAGAACCAGCTCATCATTTGACTTCACGCCGTAGATCGTCTTGAGATGATCCCACTCTGCAAGTGCATAGATGTAGTTTTCCAGTATGTCCAGTTGGGCAAGTTCAGGATAAGCTAGGATTTTCGGAGAGCGTACTCTTGGACTTGCCAGTGCGTGGTATAATAGACTGAAGGCGGGAAAACCTGGCTTGATCAGATTCATGCCTGCAAAATCATCATATCCGGATTCCGGATCGTCCGTCAGCTTTTTGAGCGTAGTGGCATTAAGGTCTTTCAGCAATTCCGCATTGCGGGCCTCACCAAAGAGAGACAGATTGACGCCGGCCACCTCTTTGAGATAGCTGACCCAGCCATTTTTTGAAAGCCATTCGACAAGGTCTGTGAATTCATTCTGGACGGTGGCACTGACCTTGGCTATATCACCTGGATTATTTTCTAATAGGGAGAGCAGATGCATGCTGCTTCTGCCGCTGGAGAAAGTCGTGCTCAAGGGTCCGAGGGCTGCAGCAATAACTCCTAACCTTAAAAATTCTTTGCGATTCATAAGTAGTGTGTTGAAGACGTTTTCGAAAACAGCGTATGGTTTTAAATATTTGGTTTTGTGTCACCCTGAGCTATACGTCGTCAGGATGATCCAAATATAAAAAGATTTGGGTTATTGGGAAAAAGTGCATATAACGGAATCTGAGGGGACGCACAGTCCGGCGATCTCGATTAGGTGACCGCTATTTCATTAGTATCATTTTTCTTGTCGTGATGGTATTTCCTGCTTTCATTTGATAATAATAGGTCCCTGAAGATAATTCTTTGCAGTCTACATACACAGTATGATCACCCTGCTGTCTAAACTCATCAACAAGCGTTTTAACTTTTCTTCCAAGTGCATCTACTACTTCCAGTCTTGTATGCTCGCTTACCTCTGATTTCCAACGGATGGTTGTGTAAGACTCAAATGGATTGGGATACATAGTTAGAAAATGGTCAGAATGGATATTTGGGATAGAGGAGGCTATGTCGAGGGTGAATTCTATTTCATCTACAAGCATATCATTGCGGTAAAAACGTGCACTCCATTCTCCTGTTTTGTTGACTGTAGGCACATTAATGTAGCTCCAGTAATAAAAATACCATGCATCACCTGGTACCTCGTAGCTGTAAGTGAATGTTAGGGTGTCATCAGGGTCGTACCAATTGATAGTGAGGTCATCACCTTCGCGGAGTCCATAAAGAATGGACCAATACGTAATTGATTCATCAGCAGCGTTGAAGTGATTTATTTTTATGGGTTCCTCACGCAGCGTATCTAAATTGGGAATAAAATTAGTTAATCCTGATGTCCAAATATCAAACGTGGTGTCGTAAGGTGTAGTATCTAACCAAAGTGAATTTGCATTTCCGCAACCCCCTTTAAAAGGGTCAACCAGTTCCAGCGAGTCCCACCATAACTCAAAGTGCAAATGCGGATCCGAACTATTTCCGCTACTTCCAACCAATGCCATTCTTTGTCCTGCGCTGACCGTGTCTCCTTCCATAACATTAATGCTAGGATATGCCAAATGTCCGTAATAGGAATAGTAACCGTTGAAATGTCTTAAAGCTATGTAGTTCCCAAGACCCTTGGTAGTATCTGACTGCTTTTCGCGATCAAACAATCCATCTTTAATGAACGTCACTACGCCATCTGCTGCAGCTAACACATTAACACTAGTATCCATCATTGCAAAACTGCGTATCACAAAATCCGTCCCTTCATGCCCATTATAGGTCTTATTTCCACACTGGTAATCAAGTATTTCATTTCCATTCCCCCAATCTACATAATTTACGATGATGAAATCTTTGCCATACTCACCCTCTATGGGCAGATGTAGAAATGCTTGAGCCGAAACATCAAAATGCAACTGCAGTAGAAAAAATATTGAGATCCACTTGAATCTTGTAATTGCATTTTTTGGCGTTCCAGCCAGAATGTATCTCCTATATTCCATTTGAATGGTAACATAGTTTACAAGAACATTTGGCTTTTTGGCAAAGTGAATATTCTTTTCTTTTAATGAATTTTGCATTATTATTTCATTTTTTTCGTACTGCTTGTCTTTTAAAAGGAGAAATAACTTTTCGGGACTTCATGCAGTATTGACATTTTAGCATGACACTCTTTGGCAAGTACTACACTTCAAATATGCACAAAAATTTCAACAAAGCACTGCACCCCGCATTGTCGTGTAACCCATGTCTGTGCCTTGAATGGTAAATTTAGTTCTTTAAAGAAAGAATTCCCAGCGAGTGGGCGTCCTTTGAGCGTGGGCGTAGCATCCCGATGTAGTAATAAAAATGAAAATCAGGAGATAGGATATAGGAAATAACGAGATCTGATACTTCATTAAATAGTTGTTGTGAGGTAACACACCATGTCCCACCTGCCGACGAGATCATCTCACTTTAGCCTATTCCTACCCCAACTTTAAGGGTCATGGCTGTCATATTGCCATCTATGACGTAAATGTTTGGAATCCTAAAGGGTATGGATAGAGAGGTATGTACATGCAGCAACTAAAATTGCATTTCATCTTTCCGACTTAAAGGTTTTACGCCATTTGAGCCCAGTGTTAAATAATTTTGGGATAAGAAGCTGATGGGATCTGGCATAAAAAAGCTCCGCTATAATGCAGCGGAGCTTTATCATAATTCGATCTCTTTGGCTTATTAGTGATGATGGACTTGTGATACATGTTTTTCTACTTGCGGCTTGCTGCCATCTATTACATCAAAGCTGGCCATCCTGCCCGCAGCATGGTGTTCGATGGTATGGCAGTGATATATCCACGTCCCGGGACGGTTGTCAGGGATCCAGGCTATCTTGACTTTGTTTTTTGGTTTCAAATTGTACGTATCCTTCCACGCTTTGTATTCAGGGGCCTTACCGTTTTCTTCAATGACCTGAAAAAAGAAGCCATGTAGGTGAAACGGGTGGTCCATCCTGCTGACATTGTCGATCTCCCAGATTTGCAATTCGCCAACTTTGACAGGTGTATCCGGTCCATGTACCTCACCATTAACTTTAAAGTCCAGACCCTCTTTCCATGATGGGCCTACAGATAGCTTTACCTTTCTGGTGATAGCTGCATCCTGTGGGGCCAGAGTAGGGATCGCTCTAAGCAACTTGTCGAGGTCCTTATGCTTGTCCACGCCTTCTTCTTTGAAGTGAGAGGGTGTCAGCCCAGTAAACTTCTAAAACTGGCTGGACAGATGGGCCGTACTGCTACAATCAAGTTCCAGGGCTATCTTGGTCAAGGTCATTTGGTCATAGCTGAGGACTCCTAGGCCTTTTCGATACGCTGCTCTACAAAGAGGTTTTCAATTGTTCTGCCCTCTAGCGACGAAAACGCACTATTTAGGTGGGTGTATTCAGGATGGAGCTGCTCAGACAGATTTTGAGAGATATTGCGCTTGATGCCTTTATTAAAACTTTTGAAATGCTAGGCTGAACAATGGGAACAAGTCAAAAGCAAAAGAATTGTAACCGAAAATAAATTTCTCATCTGATGAAGATGAGGACGGTGTTGCTATTTTACTTTACATGTTGGTGACTTGCGCCATTAAATAAATAAGTTTTAGTACCAATAAAAATTGGCTACCAAAAATGTAAGTTTGTAACTATTCACCCTAATGTACAACAATCGCTGGCTTAACTAAAGCATCAAAGGGATGTTTACCCTGTCGAATGGCCGTGTCGATGATAGACCGGAGGATGGCATAGTCCTGTGCTCCATCAAAGGTCCTGAATAACGAGCTAACGCGCATTTTCACTTTTGTGCTTCTCATTGCCCGCTCACTCATATTATTGGTGGGAGGTACTAACCGGTTTCGAAGGCAGGTGGTTATATAAAATCTAAGCTTGGATAATCGGTTACGAAACACATCTACTTTTTCATGCGCTCGTCCTCGAACCCGATTGAGGATACTAAGTAATTCTTTTTCTATTCTTTGAACCTTATTTTTGGTTAGTTCTTTCTCTTTCTTTAATTGGATGATCTGCTCCAGCTTTGATTTTAGTAAAAGCGCCCACTTCGAATTATACTTTTCATGAAGACCATCACATTCCTTCAATAAATGAGCAAGGCAAATGTGTTTATCTGGTGTGTTGATTTTAAGTTGTGCAGGGTAGCAATTACTAACCATAATAAAGTTTTGTTCGTCACTCCATAATGCTTCCATCATGGTGGCATATCCCCGATTGTCCGACACCCTCAGGTAGGCATTCTGTTCATTGCACCATACCTACATCCACCCTTTTTTACCACCAATGCGACACCCAGTTTCATCCGATCCCACTACAGGACTTGCTTTTACTTTTTCTAACAACTGATCGTATGTCGGACGAAGTTCTTGCGCTTTGCGATGAATTGTATCCCATACAAAACCCTTACTAATGTTGGCTCCGGTCAGTATTCGGATGCATTCTGCAATCCGGTTTACGGAACAGTATTGCCGTGAGCTCCAATATATTCTAAAATTAATTTTAATAATGAAGAACTTATTCATACAAAGACATGTATAGTAGCAGAAAAAATTGTTGAGGAAATTGACTTGGACGATACTGATTTTTTAGCTTTAACTAAATATTTAAAAGGTTATTTATAGACAGGTGATAAAGAACTTTACAACGGACTAAAGAAGAAAAATTTTAAACGTATTGATAACACTGCTGAATTAATTGTATTTAGAATAGTCAAAAGCTAACTTGCAATTCAAATTCTACAGGAATAAATCATAACGAATCACAAGTGTCCAAAATAAATTTATAGGAAAACAGGTATGGGGTTAATTTCCCTAACTTAGGGTTGTACAAAAAAACCTACCATGCCTGAGATAAATATAAGTCTCTTCAGCCAATTATTGCATTTGTTAGACCGGAATGATTTTGATCGACTGGTAAAAAAGCAAAGCGCAGACAAATTCAGTAAGGGGATCAATTTCTGGACTCATTTGGTATCCATGCTTTTCTGCCATTTAGCAAAAGCATCATCCGTTCGAGAGATCAGTGATGGCCTTAGGAGCGCTGCAGGCAATCTTAATCACTTAGGGGTGACCAAGTCGCCTTGTAAATCTTCAATCTCTTATATCAATGCTCATCGGCCCTGGGAGCTGTTCAAAGACTTCTACTTTGCATTATTAGAAAAATATGAGCCTTCCCTGGCAAAGCGAAGGAAATATGCCCTCAAGTTGAAGCGAAAGATCTTCATCCTAGATGCGACAACGATATCCTTATGCTTGAGTCTATTTGACTAGGCAAAGTTCAGGACGCGCAAAGGAGCCATTAAACTGCACACGGTATTGGATTACGATACATCACTGCCGGTATTTGTCCACATGACAAAAGGTCGCCAACATGAAAGCAAGGTGACCTCCGTGACCTTGTTCCCTGTGGGCTCGGTAGTCGTCATGGACAGAGCGTATGTCAAATATGACTACCTGAACAATTTGGACAGCAACGGCATCTATTTCGTTACCCGGCTGAAACGAAACGCTGATATCGAAATGGTGGAATCCTTTCTAACCAACAAAAAGCAGGATCACATCCTGTCAGACGAGGATATAAGACTGTCAGGCTTTTATCCTTCCCAAAAGTATCCTGGTACATTGCGCGTGGAGAGGTGTACGATGAAAAAACGGACCAACATCTTTTTCTCCTTACGAACAACTTATCTTGGACAGCAGACACCATATCACAGCTTTATAGAGCCCGATGGGATATAGAGGTGTTTTTTAAGCAAATCAAACGAGTACTACGAGTGAAAACATTTATAGGCACATCAGCGAATGCAGTGCTCATTCAGGTTTGGAGTGCAATGATATCTATCCTGATGCTGAAGTATCTTCAGAATAAAGCGATACATAAATGGCATCTATCCAATTTGGCGGCTATGCTACGAACACATTTATTCTCCAAAATTGAAGTGTGGAAATGGCTTGACCACCCTTTTCTTAAATCAAATCCATCACCAGAGGATATGCCTTTATTAAAATTATTCTGATTTGAGGGGGGATAGCATGTGAAAATGGCTAACTTTAGGATGCAATCACTTGATTGTAAGGAGTTACATTTTTATTACTCAAACGTTTTGGACAGCTGTGATAATGAATACATAACCAATAAAGATTAAACCCAGTGTTTTACGGAACTGCAATTTATATTGATAATTTTGATGCGTATAAGGAGAGACTGTCATTGCTATTACAGGGAAGTATCGGTGAAAATATAGGGGTACACAATTCGATCGGGTGACTCGATTATGGTAAATTAAAACAAAATATACAGAAAAATGATAGTTTCAATATTTTTAATAATCATAGGGTTTGCTTCTTTAATATTTGGAGCAAATTGGTTAGTTGATGGAGCATCCACATTAGCTAAAAAATACAAAATATCAGATTTAACCATAGGATTAACAATTGTAGCTTTTGGCACATCGGCACCTGAATTAGTAGTTAATGCTATTGCCTCTTTTCAAGGACATTCGGATATTGTTATAGGTAACATAATTGGAAGTAATAATTTCAACCTTTATATTATTCTTGGATTATCCGGTATTATTTTTCCGATTACGGTTCAATCATCAACTGTGTGGCGTGAAATTCCAATATCAATATTTGCGGCATTAATGATTTTTGTGCTTGGGAATGGGATACTTATTAGTAATGTTTCTGAAGTATCTAGAATTGATGGAATAATTCTATTTATGATCTTTGGATTTTTTCTTTATTTTCTTTACAAACAAATGAAAGCTGAAGATAATAAGGAAATTACTTTAGTAAAGAAAACTAATTTTAATATTTGGGGGCTTATAATTGGAGGTCTTTTTGGACTTATAATTGGAGGTCAGCTTGTTGTGAACAACAGTATACTGATAGCGACAAATATAGGTGTGTCTGAAAAAATTATGGGCTTAACAATTATCGCTGCTGGAACTTCATTACCTGAATTGCTAACATCTGTCGTTGCAGCGATGAAGAAAAACAGTGACATCGCCATTGGGAATGTCATTGGTTCAAATATTTTCAATATTCTATTCATATTATCCATCAGTTCTTTTATAAAGCCAGTTACTTTTAATGCAAACTTTAATCTTGACATTTTAATATTAATAGGTGGAACACTATTTCTATTTATAGCAATGTTTATAGGGAAAAGAAAAAAAATTGACAGATGGGAGTCTGCATTGCTTCTTGGATTCTATTTGTTATATACAATCTATTTGATTTGGAAAGAGATATAATAAAGAGCCACAACATACGACCATAAACTATTGGCTACTAAGCGGTTATTCAAGTATTAGCTTTCGCATCAAGGTTGGTTGGATCTTGAAAATGAAGTAGCACTGAATTCTCCAACATTTCATACCGCCGATTTTGAATGACTTGAAGGCAAGTTGCGAGACTGCTGAACTATATTAAAGATGAGAGAAGGCCTCAAAACTTCGATTTTCAGGATTTGAGAGGTTTGGGGGTGAGATTCCCCCTTACCTACTGGGCGACTACCAACGACATTCAACGCCATGAAAGGCACCACTGATAGCACCCCATCAGCGTAGTCCAAAACTAAGTTTATCTGGGTTCTTCAACATTGCCAGTGAATTACCTTCCGCCAACGTTCTTTTCAGCCGGGATACTTCTTTTCAGTTTAATAAAATAATCCTGCACTCCATTGTAGTGCATAAATGGATTTGAAGTATTGCGTTTTGAGTTCAATTAATTTTTCCAGCGCTTCGAGCGCTATGTTTTCTCGGTTATTGATCAGGAATAAAGAACTTTCTCCATTGGCAAACCGAGTTTCTTCGGCTACAACCAATTTTTGATAATTTTCTACGTTTAAGCTTTGCAAAGCCACCTGGTTTTTTAACGTGGTAAATTCATTAAAATAACTTTTGATTCCTAACTCAATGTATAGTTCTTTTTGACTTTGGTCTAATTTTGTTTCTTCAATTTCAAGTTTTGCTATTTTGTAATTGGCTCTTCCTTGTGATAAAAATAATGGAACTTCAATTTGTAAAGCATATTGATAGTTGTTTTGAAAAGGAGTGGCCTCAGAAATAATATTTTCAAAATTATTTCCTGGAGCTAAAAAATTATACCTAAAATCAACCGTGGGTAACAGATCCTGAAATTTTAACTGCTTCTCAATGGCTAAAGCATCTAATCTATATGCGTACCTTTTCAAATAAGGATGATTTTGTTGGGCTTCAGAAAGCAAATCGATCAAGGATAAATTAAAATTAGCAATAAAGGTTTCGTCTTCCCAATTCTCTTGTGGGATTACACTTTCTGGTAATTGATAGGGTTGATTCTCTTGAGTCCATAAAAAAGCAGAAAGCTGTAAGCCTGCATTTTGAAATTCCAACCGTTTTTCATTTTCTTGGTACTGAAAACTTTGTAATTGGGTACGTGCTTCTGTAATATCAATTTCAGGACGTTCCCCGTTAATAAAAGATTTTTGTACCATTTCCAAACGCTTTTCACTGACAATTACCATATTCTTAACTACGCTGTAGGTTTGATAAGCCTTTACCCAAGCCCAATACGCTGTGATGGCTTCTATACACAAATCATTTATCATAATCCGTTGCTCTACTTCAGCTATCGTATTAAATATTTTGGCTTGCTTCAAAAAAGCTCTTCGTTTATCCATCAATAGATTTTTAGCCAAAGGTATGTTCACGCCCACAAAGCTGCTTTGTCCTTCGCTTTGCGTGGGATCCAGGCGGTTGCCTGTAAGATTTTCTGTTCCTGCATACAAATCTAATCCATACCAAATAGGGATATTTAATTCGGGAGAAATATCTTTGTAATACTTCACCCCATTATAGCTTTTTTCGTCCATATAATGACTTAAGACAGGATCGAAATTGCCGCGTGCATTTAAAATTTCGGCTTTTGACTTTTCAATTCCAATATTGGATTGACGAATGACGGGGTGGAAGCTTCGCACCAATTCCAAAACCTGTTCGGCATTAAGTGTTTGGAGGAGGTCTTGAGCGTTAATCGTTTTAGATAACAATAGAATAAATACTAAGATTAATTTGCCTTTAATCATTGCTTCGATTTTTCTGTTTCTTTAACATCTTCTATTTTGTAATAATCGGGTGGAAAACCGTTGATATTTCGCCACAATTCATACCAGATAGGAACATCTTTGATTAGAGCAATTCCTTGAGCTCCACTTCCAATCTTTAATTGTGCGGGCCATTTCCGATCGGAAGAATCTTCAGAAACCAACACCCGAAACATTCCATTGGGGCTAATGCTATTTTCAATCGCCACAATTTTCCCGCCAAAGGTGCCATAACTCCCTTCTGGCCAGCCACTAAATACGATCGCTGGAAATCCATCAAACATAAAACGCACTTTTTGTCCAATATCAATTAAAGGCAAATCGATAGGTCTTATAAACAATTGCACAGCATAATCTATTTTCGTAGGTACAATAATTGTAATTCGCTCGCCCTCTTTCAAAATTTCTCCAATTCCCGCCTTTTTAGCCTGAACGATTTGCCCATCTTGTGGGGCTGCTATGATATACATACCGTTTCTGATGGTATAGTTACTCACTTGATTTTCTAACTTTGCGACATCCCCTTGCCCTGTTGCTATTTGGCTATAACTTTGAAAACGATCGCCTTCGGCCTTGCTGATTTTTTCATTATAGTCTTGCAGTACGCTGTTTTGTTCAATCCGAATATTGGTAAATTCTTGCTGGGTTTGGGCCAGGTTGTTTTCTATCGCGATGGTATTGGCTTGTGCGTTTTGATAGGCTAAATTACGCTGCTGTAACTGTGTTTGCGAAACCAACCCTTCAGTATACATTTTTTGTTGACGCTCGTATTGATCATTTGCAAGTATAAGTTCGTTTTCGGCAGCAGAAAGTTCAGCTCGTTCGGCGTTTAGCTTATTTTGCAATTGAGCCATTTTGTTGTCTAATTGCTCTATTTTATAATCTCTTGCTTGAATTAGCGCTGAAATTTGCGAACCGGTTGTGGCAATTTTTTCTTGATAATAATTGATTGCCCCTTTTTTGGCATCCACTTGCTGCTGGGTTCTGCCAACTAATTGGGGGTCGAGATATTCTTCTTTGATTTCAGCTATTTGCAAAATGGTGTCGCCTTTCTTTACAAAATCACCTTCTTTGACATACCACTTGACAATTTTTCCTGGAATGGGTGAATTGATTTCTTGTGGCCGCTGTTCTTGATAGAGCGTGGTAATATCTCCAGTGGATTTAATATTTTGCGTCCATGGCAGAAATAAAATAGCGATTAATATAAACATAATACCAAAGAACCAATATTTTACTTTACTCCTTTTATCGCCTTGATAAATGGTCGTAAACGCGTGTAATTGCATATCCTTTTTCATCCTAATTCAATAATTCTAATGTTCCATTTCTTAAATCAAACCGATAGTCGCATTTCTTCGCAAAGGCTTCATCATTACTACTCACAATAATGGTTTTATTCAACGGTTTTTGTAATAGATAATCCATTATCTTTTGTTTATAACTCATTTCTAACCCCAGCCAGGGTTCTTCTAGAATCAATAGATTAGGATGATGTACCAAAGCACGTAATAAAACAATTTTTTGAGAAACACTTCTAGGTAAACGTTTGCCGTTGGCACCGACAAGCGTTTCAAAGCCATAAGGCAAATTTTGTAAAATATTTCCAAATCCTAATTCTTCTGCAATATTGATAATTGCATCTGGCGTGCTTTCACTTCTGCCCATCGTAATATTTTCTAAAACCGTTCCTGTAAAAATCTCAAATTCATTGAAATAAATGCCTGTTGTTTTGCGAATAGAGTCTAAGTCATAATTCGTAATTGGAATATTGTTCAGTAAAAAGTTGCCAGAAAATTGGAGGTAGTTTCCGCTCAAAAGTTTTAATAGTGTTGATTTACCTGAATTTTCATCGCCCATAATACATACAATGGCCTTGGCAGGAATTCGTAGATTAACATTCTTTAAAAGAGGGGTTGAATTTGGATACGTAAAACTAAAATCTACCAACTCGAATGAAATGGAGTTTGAAGTTAGTTGTACTGATCCATTTTGTTCTGAATTATTTTCGGTTACAGAGTCCAATTTTTCAATAGCAGTTAAAACATCATAGACCGTATCTAAATGTAGTATCAACTTTTCTACTGAAGCAATAATGCTCAAAATCACAATTTCAGCAGCGATAAATTCACCTATATTCAATTGCTGATTGATTAATAAATACACACCAACACTTAATAGACTTGCCGTAACCAATGTTTTAAAGGCAACCAATGCTTTGTACTGAAATAATAATATTTTAAAATGTTTGGTGCGAGAGGTTAAATAATTGACTACAATTTTATCCGTGGCTTTATGATTTAAGGCTGTATCCTGATTAATTTTAAACGTTTTTATAAACTTGGCTACTTCTTGCATCCAAGCGACTACTTCATATTTGTAGTCACTTTCCAGGATACTAAATTCCAATCCATTTTTACTCGTAAAATGCAAAATCATCCAAAGTAACAAAACTAATAAAAAGCCAAAGACGATAAATAAAGGGTGATAAAATGCCAATAAGATCAATCCGAAAAGAATTTGAATAAGCGCTGTTGGGATGTCTAATAGCATTTTTGAAAATCCTTTTTGAAGATTGAGTGAATCAAAAAAACGATTAACTTTTTCAGGTAAAAAATAACTGTCCGTTTTATACAAATCAAATTTTGGGATTTTATCTATAAACTCAAATGCATTTCGCGTAAATATTCGTTGTTGAATTCGTTCAATGATCTTCATTTGATTCACCTGTAATACCCCTACGACAAAAACGCCTAAAACCACCAAAAATATCAATACAAAAATAGAAGTAACCATGGAAGCGCCCAGTACAAAACCAATAATTGCCTGAACTCCAATCGGTACACTCAATTGCATTAATCCGCTGAGAATGGCGTAAAAATAAATGGAGGTTATATCGGTCTTGTCTAAACTGACTAAATGCCAAAATCGTTGTAAATGGGATTTTTTCTCTCTGTTTTCCATATTTTCAACTTTTACTAAATATTGCTTTTTTTTGCAAAATATCCACAAAAAAAACAAATGCATTGTTTTAGCCCTTAAATACTCAGACAAAATTACAATAAAAAATTTGCAAGGAAGGATATGAAATCTAAGTACACCGATGCTGAAAAGATCAGGATTGTGAAGGAAGGGACTAAACTTGTGCCCAACGTCACCATCGGTAGCATCTTGCTGATGTAAAAATCGAAATGAAATGGGTGTTTTGTATCATCGAACCGTAATTTGGCCGGAGAATAGGCAGCTTGATCAGTGAGCGAGAAGAGTTGGATACGTATCAAGCAACGATTGAAATCTGCCACGATGAAAACAAGTCCATGCAGTTTTGATATACGTATATATAAACTGAATCAAATTGAAGGAGACCGTGTGAACTATTTGCGAATGGCGAGTATGAATGGCAAATTTCGGGATGCAGATGGCAGGGTCTGTAATCGATTAAAGTATTGTATATGGTCCCGTCGTGTGGCGGGAGAGGAAGCCGGAACGGAAGCGGAAAAACCTGATTCGTCTGGGTGATGATTTTGATCCTGCATTTGCTTAGAAAATATCTTGGAAGAATTGTGTCATCGGGCTTAACCGGATACTATCACCACACCCACGCAGACACCCACACTCACGCTGGATTCTGGATTCCCCGCTAGTAAAAATTGGTGGGGCCTTCAATTCGATTAAGTGCTGGCGGTCTTGTTCATCATGCTGGTAAACCATTGTCTTTATTTAGATATCCTACCATACGTATGAATTATCTTTTAAGTCAATGTTCAAATATTTATCCGTTGATTGCTTTCTGAATAGTTCAAGGAAGCATCCGATTAGTAAAAAATCACGGCCAGTTTCATCGTTAATTTTGTAGTCGAATTGATGCAAATAGCCAACTTGTAATGTTGTTGATTTTGAAGATTTATAATGGAAAGAAACTACCATTCTGTTTCTTTCAAAATAGGGTTCTTGGTCTGTAAAAAACAGTTCGTCACTTACACTTATTTGATAAGGTTTATAATTGTTTTTTTCTTTACCAAATGGATAGGATAAACCTAACCTATATCTGAAACGATTTCGATAACCATTACTTGTATACCTTAATTCTGCCCGATATCTCTGTTCTATTTTGAGTTTTCCCAATGATTGAAAAATAACGATCTGTGGCCATATTCTAAATTCATCGTTATTCTTTGGTGTAATGAAATTACCACCTTCTTTATAGGTCTGATAACTACCGGCGCCAAGAGATAAGACAACGTTTGTGTGAACTTTATAATTAACACCTCCCTTATATTCATAATAATGAAAGTTATTGTAAAATTTTAACGAACGTAATTGAGCTTCACCAAATACACTCCATTTGTCGTTAACGTTGTATTTTATATTGTAAATGTTCCAACTACCCAAGTCAAAGTTTTGAGCAGAAGATTTGTTAAATGAAAAAATTAAAATAAGTATAGATAAAATTATTTGCTTCATATTAAACTTATTTTGGAGCCGTTTTCTTTTCAACAATGGAAACGGCTTTTTCTAACACAAGAGAATTTGGTATAGTAATAATTTCTCCATTTTCTGTTTTAATATGAATGAAAAAATAAGTCAAATCCGACACTTCTCCTTCAAATGGATAGTCCTTATCTAAAATTTTTATTGTATCGCCTATTTTCATCGGATGGTTAAAAAACAATAATAGACTTGAAGTAACATTGGAGAGTAATGACCATTGTGCGAAAAAAGCGATACCTAAGGCTGTTAGAATAGCACCCACAAAAACAGCTATTTCATTTTGCTTAAGCCCCCATATGGCAGATAGTAAAATCATAACAGTTATTAATGACAAAAGGTGAACAGCTTTGATAATCATTTTTCTTCTGCCACGCTGCAAATAAGTTTGTTTTAGAGAATTGTTTACAAATATTTTAGTGATGTAGTGAACAATGATGTAGCCAGCCAACACAAATATTGTTTCAATGATTTGAATTTTGTATGTTTCCATTAGGTATCATTTTTATTTAATTTCTTTCTCTTTAATCCAATTTTATTTAATGTTTCATAAAGTAAACTTGCATTTACAACTAAACGGTCAAACTCTTGGTCAAAAAAGTTTTCAGTATGTTCGTTCCATTTAGTTGGAAAGATATCAAGCTCTTTAAAGCTGTTTGAGAGGGTATTGATATATTCTTTTTTCTGTGGGGCATCATTGATGAAAATAGGTGGATATAAATCATACATCAACATCCAGTTTTTTGCAATTCTTGTTACTCGACCATTACCGTCAACAAAGGGGTGAATTCTGATTAATTCGTGATGAAAATATATAGCCCTGATAATTGGATTTGGTATGGATTTCATTTGAAAAAAAAGTTCTGAAACTAATTGAGGAACAACGTGCTGATCTGGACAAATATGGGCTCCTATCTGCACTAATGTTTGTCTGTAACGATTTGGGTGTATAGCATTAGTTTCGGGAGAAACTAAGCGGAGAAGTTGAAACAGTTGCACTTCTTTTTCAAAATTATTGTGCATTACTATTTCTTCAATTACAAAGTCCAGTGATACTTTTAAGTTTTTCAGATATTCTTCTGCTTCCTCCTCGTTTTGAGCTTCCATTTGTGCATTTTTCAAACTAAGAAGTTCTTGAAGTTCTTGAACACCTGTTAAATAGGTGTCTAAAAGGTCGTCATCTAAATGATGTCGGCTATATATAATAAGCCTATAAATTGACTTTACCAGATGGTCAATTTTATTTATTTTGGTCTGATTTATTTTTATTTCAGCTACTGATAATAATTCCATCCTGTCTTTAGATTATTGATGATGTTGGTCTCGTCCGCTTCGATTGCACCTAACGTCAAAGGCCATCTGATGGCAGACTTCATATCTGCCCATCCGTGTCCTTGGATCTATCTTTCAATTTTACCTTATCATTTTCGATGCTGATAGCCCTGCTAGGAGAAGGCCCATGTGTTTGTCTAGAAGTGCAAATATACCTCTTTAATGAAGGAATTCCCAGAAGGTGAAAATCCCTTTTAAGCTGGCGTAATGTCCCAACGTAATGTTAAGTCGTAATGTGGTATGGGGTGACTCATGTACTGAGTCCTTAGCCTCAGCTAATGCGATGGCAAACAAAGTCCGCCGTAGGCTTAGGCCGCCGGCAGAAGAAGCCCTTCGCTAAAGCTATGGCCTTCAGTGTAAGGGAGACTACCAAGATTGGTATTGACACTTCGACTACCTCCGCCTAAAAGAGAATACCAGAATGGTCGACCCAAAAAATACGGCAGTCGATTTTCGGCTCAACATCCAGATGATAGACAATTGCCCGGCAGCGCCTAACGTGTTTGACAGCGCATTTAGGGCAGTGTGGTGTAGGTCATCTCGTCCAAGCGTCTGGTCAAAGGGCGCAATCGTCTATGAACTCAAAGAAGGCAGCCGGATCAAATCGGTCAATATATTAATCTGTACCTACCTTGAATTTCCTGCTCAAGAAATCTGGCCGTGGTACAAAAGCCGTTTCCAAATCGAGTTCTTATACCGGGACGCCAAGCAGCACATTGACCTGGAAGACACTCAAAGCCGGTACGGAAAAACCCTCGAATTCCATTTTAATATGTTGCTTACCGCTGTATGGGTGGCCAAAGCGGCACACCACTTGTCCATCGATCAAAGCCAACGAGGATGATTCTCCATGACAGACATTAAAACGCATTATTTTAATGAACTAGCGGCTGACAGCGTTTTTGATCTATTCGCTCATATACCGAACTTCAAAATAAATCACCCAGCATTGCAAACCCTATATAATCTTGGCAAAATCGCCGCCTAATTCGTCACGAACCATTGACAATAGAACGCATTGAAATTGTGGATGTAAAAGAATTTTTGTCAAGCGAAACGATTGAAGATTATTGTTTGGGGTGCTTTTCTCAGATGATATGCGATTGGTTGCCCAATTTGCCGAATAGCATGATGAAATCAAGCGGGCTATTGAATCCTATGAATTGGCTTGAATAAAATATACGGAAGATCAGTTTGGACAAGGTTACAATGATGATTCTACGGGGCAGGACAAGTCGTTCTTACACCCGAATGTCATACCGGGCGGGGCTCATGTTGTCAAAGAAGGCATCTGGATAGATACATTTTTTGTTGATTTATTGGTTTTATTTGAACCCAGTGGTGTTTTTCACCAACCCAAAGATGGCCTTGCCGATTCGTTTAAATGTGGGAAGTTGGATACAACCGTGAACCATAAAGGCCCAACTTTCGTTACCCTGCGGTGATGCAAAAAATACTTATTGTTGAAGATGACCCCCATATAGCTTCACTCATCAACCGAGCATTACAAGAGGCAGGCTACGAAACTTTCGTGGCGTTCGATGGAAAAATGGGCATGGAGCTGTTTCAAAATCTCCGACCTCAATTAGTCATTACCGACTTAGTCATGCCGCACGTTGGTGGCCACGAACTATGCCAGCAAATTCGAAATGGGAAATATTATGTCCCAATCATCATGCTCACCGCACTAAGTTCAACAGATGATGTTGTTCTGGGTTTGGATTCAGGTGCCGATGATTACATGGCCAAACCATTTAGGGTTCCTGAATTACTTGCGAGAGTGCGGGCACTGTTGCGCCGGGTTGAAGTAGCGGAGCCCCATCAGATCAGCACATTGGCCGACCTAACTATCGACTTTGATACGAAGACCGTGTGCCGCAACAATGAACCCATCAAACTAACGCCTACGGAGTTTCGCCTCTTGGAATACCTGATGTACCATAAAGGTCGCGTAAAGACCCGCATGGATATCTTGGATGAAGTATGGGGGATACCTTTTAACCCTGGCACCAATGTGGTTGACGTTTATATCAATTACTTGCGCAATAAGATCGACAAGCCTTTTGAGAAAAAATTGCTTCATACGCAGTTTGGGCTTGGATTTGTTTTGAAAGAATAACCGAAAAACTATGCGACTTCCACGGCTCACCATACGCCAGCGCCTGCCGATACTAATTTCTATTTCAGCACTCTTGATCCTTTTGCTCGTGGGCTGTTTTATCTATGTATTTTCGGAGCGGTTTTATGAACAAGAATTCAAGACGCGTATCCTGGAAAGGCTGGCAGAAGCCGACTCTTTGATCGCTCTCGACCAATCCCACCCTTTCACAGTAATCAATAATTTGCCGGCAGGAGAGCTTCCTGACGAGAAAATATTTTATGCCAGCGACCCTCGCCTTATTATTCTTCCGAATGGAACAACGCCGTTATCTCAGGTTGTAGACACCACAAAATTTGACGTACTGCCTTACTGTTTTGCCCACGTTGGAAAGCGCGACTATGGAATCCGACACAATGCCATCACACACCATACCTTGGTAGTATCCGCAGTAGACCGCTATGGTCATACCAATATTAGAAACCTGCGAAATGGAATTATCACTGGCATTTTGTTTGGGGTAGTGCTGTTGACCTTTGCCAGTTGGTTCTGGGTAAGAAAAATGTTGAAACCGATTGCCAACAAAATTGCTAAGGCCCGTGCCATCGGAGCCAAAAGTCTCAATCTGCGCCTGGATGTGAAAAACACCCATGACGAACTGGGGTTACTGGCACTTACTTTCAATGAAATGTTGGAGCGCCTTGAACAAGGCTTCCGTTCGCAGCAGCAATTTATCCGAAATGCTTCGCATGAAATTCGTACACCCCTCACCGCCATCATAGCCGAGGCGGACTTAGCTTTACAACAAACCCGCACACATGAGAATTATCAGGATGCTCTCGAAAATGTACGCACACAAGCGGAAAAACTCAACGAATTAGTTTCAAAGTTGCTCCTCATGGCAAAGGTGGAGGGAAACAATCGTTTTCCCGATCGAACCTGCGCTCCCGACGAAGCCTTGATGCTAGCTTTTAGAGCTTTGCAGGCCAAATATCCAGCGGCAAGCCAATCCGAACAGCTGCACATTGAGCTGCCTGATCATCACCTATTCGTACGCTGCGACCTGGATATTTTAGAAATTGCTTTTTTCAATGTACTTGACAATGCTGTTAAGTATGGCAACGGCCAATTGGTGCGCGTTCGACTTTTCCTGCTCAATCAATTGGCGTGTTTGGAGGTGGTCGATCAGGGTGTGGGCATGACTCCAGACGATATGGAGCATTTGTACAAGCCGTTCTACCGAAGCAAATACAACAGTCATCTTCCGGGCAGTGGTATAGGGCTCTCTTTGGTGAAAACCATTGCCGAAAAATACGGCGGGAGCATCCAAATCGAATCTGAACCTGGGCTGGGTACTACAGTACTGTTGTGCTTCCCACGAGATATTAACGCGGTTGGGTAAATCTAATCCCATTCTTAATCCATACTTATGCCGTTCTAATACCTTGCCCCATACCTTTGTGCTATCACTAAACACTTAAAATTAAATAGCATGAAAATTCTGAAGATCAATTCTTTTCTTATCGCCTTTATTCCCTTATTGCTGACGAGCTGCGCAACAGTCATGCCCGACCAGGTTGGGGTGAGACGCACTTTTGGAAAAATCGGAGACAGCGTGAAGCAACCTGGCATGGTAGGGTTCAATCCTTTTACCACCAAGGTCATTAGAGTACCTGTTCGGACCATGAACTTGGCCATCATTGAAAACCTGCCCTCGAAGGAAGGACTAACAATACGTTCGGAAAGCTCCATTCTTTACCGCATCCGGCCGAATGCGGTCCCTCAAATTCTAAAAGAGACTGGGATGGAATTTGAGGAAATGCTGATTCTGCCTGTTTTCCGCTCTGCAGCCTCGGACGTATGCTCAAAGTATGATGCCAAAAACATGCACAGCTCCAAGCGAGCCGAAATAGAAGAAGAGATTAAAAAGCGACTCATCGAAGTTTGTGAGCCAAAGGGATTTGTCATCGAAGCCGTGCTTTTGAAAAGTATAACTCTGCCGGCCGGATTGTCAAGATCCATAGAATCCAAGCTTGAAGCAGAACAAGAGGCTTTGCGGATGGAGTTTGTATTGGACCGCCAAAAACAGGAAGCCCAGCGTCAGATAATTGATGCCGAAGGTGCCAAAGAAATCGCTCGAATACAAGCTGAGGGCAAGAAAAACGCGACTATCATAGACGCTGAAGCCCGTGCCCGTGGCAATGAGATAGAAGCCGAGGGCATCAAGAATGCGAATGAACTGATTAGTCTTAGCCTGACTCCGAATGTTTTGAAATTCAAACAAATAGAGGCATTCCAAAAACTATCCGCATCGCCGAATACCAAGATTATTGTCACAGACGGTAAAACACCGATCGTGAACATGCTAGGAAACGAAGGGAATTAACCTTTCTCTTAATCTAATAAACTGTTCTTTTAAAATAAACCATCAACAACATGATAAAGCAATTTTTCCCATTGGCATTTGCCATCTGCATTTTCCTTTTCGCCTCAGCCTGCCAAACCGACAGTGATAAATCAAAAAACACGGCAGAAACAAAACCCATAACTGATTCTACTACTCAGGCATCTGAGGTCGGGCTTCCTTATCCACAGACCCCCGAAGAAGCCATTGCCCGGCTCAAGGAAGGGAATGCCCGGTTCATCAACGATCAATCGGCGCACCCCAACCGCGACGACAACCGTAAAATTATTCAGGCTCTAAAGCAAACGCCTTTTGCCAGTATCATGAGCTGTAGCGATAGCCGCGTACCCTCTGAAATCGTCTTTGACCAGGGCCTGGGTGATCTTTTCATAGTCCGAACCGCAGGCCAGGCACCAGCGGTCGCTTCTTTTGGTTCGCTTGAGTTTTCTGTGGCCGTGTTGGGGGTAAAAGTGATTGTGGTGATGGGGCACGAAAAATGTGGTGCAGTTGCCGGAGCTATTGGCACAACCAAATTGCCGGGACATATAGAAGACCTGGTCAATATCATACGGCCAGGAATTAAAGAATTCATCGGCAAACCTGAGAAATTAGAAGAGGCTGGCAAAGCAAACGTGTTGGCAGAAGTTGAGGCACTCAAAAAACTTGACCCAATCCTTTCTCAATATTTGAAAGAAGGGAAAATTAAGATTATTCCTGCTTATTATCACCTGGAAACAGGTCAGGTAGAGTTTTTGTAAATATTTCAATTGCTTTTCATTCTAGTTTTGCATCAGCAGCCGGACGCAACACCTTCGTTCGGCTGTTATTTTAAAACCAATATTCACATAATTAGGAACGAGGATGCTTAAACGCTTTTCTTTTTTGGGGTTTTGTTGCCTGGCACTTTGCTCCTTTCCCAATTGCAAACAAGAACCGGTACAGCCAGCACCTGCACCGTGGGAAGCCGCACCCGGTTTTTTATACAACAACAGGATCGCTTTTAACAGTGCTATCTGGGATGATCAATTGTACGTTTTAACGGGAAATGCCCTCTGCACCGTGAAGCCTGATGGCAACGTATCCTGGTATGCTTATCACAAAGAGAAAATTGAGTTTCAATCGACCTTAAATCGCGACTTTTTTGTGGTAACGGAAAACGATCCCGATGTGTTGATTTTTATTTCCAGTGCCAACCCGAATGAAGCAGGGGCTAAGCGCATACGGATCAATATGAGCGACCTTGGATCGGACATTGCAGGCTTTGCCTATAACTTTAGCAATGCGTCTTTTAAAGATAATGGTGCCGGGCAGGTATTGGCTAATTTTCGGACCACTGCAGACCGCTCGGCGCTTTTTCTTTTTGATGTAAAAATGAAGAAAAATGCGTTTTGGGAGGTGGATGAAGTGAGCCTTAAGCGAATAAACCTACCAGAAAGTAATTTTTATAATGGAACAAGTGTCATTGGCGACAAATTCTTGATCCGTACTATTACTGGACCGGGCCAAAGCAGCACGCTGCTGATAGATGCTACGGGCAATGTAACCATGGCAGTATCGGAGCTTGGTTTATACCCCTTGCTGCCTATTGGTGACACATTATATGCTCATGCTGGATCTGCAACAAAATACACCTCAACCAATCAAGGCAATTCGTGGGTCGCTTTACAAGGGCAAAATCCGGGCTTGGATTTCCTCTTCGCCTTGGAAGGATATACCACTATAGACAGCCGTCTGGTGATGCATTCCAGTTTTGGGATTTATCAAATAGAACGCAGTACTGAGGGCAAAATCAGTACGACATTATTGGATTTGACTGGATTGGAAGGCAATAGCATCATAAATTTACACGAGTGGAGCGGGCAGGTTTTTGCCGTCACGCTAACAGGTGTATATATCCGAAATCTACAGGATTTTTTCACAAAACGGGAATATTAAACGCTTTACGAATCATTATTCCATTTTACCGACTTATTACAGGAAATAATTTCTTCCAATATGCTTTTACGCTCCGTTTTCGTCTTTTCATTGCTTGCTTTACTTTCAGCCAGCTCCATTGCCCAAAACACCCGTATCACCGACCGCAACAAAGTGGGCTGGTGGGCAGGTTTCGCTACCTTAAAACTCAACGATAAGTGGGGCATCCATACCGAGTACCAATGGCGGCGGGAAAATTTTGTGACCGAACAGCAGCAGAGTCTTTTGCGGCTAGGCTTGAATTACCAACTCACATCTAAAGTCCTGCTTCGTGCCGGTTATGGCTGGATTGAGACGTTCGATTACGGAGATTACCCCATCAATCGATATGGAAAAGACTTCACCGAACACCGGACCTTCCAAATGGCAACACTGAGCGATAAGCTCGGCCGCCTGGATATTTCTCACCGTTTTATGTTCGAACAACGATGGATTGGTCGATACAGCAGCCCGGAACTGACCCGCGAAGATGAATTTTTCTTTGTCAACCGGCTGCGCTACATGTTTCGGATGCAATGCCCACTCATGGGTCAAACGTTAGATGACAAAGAGCTATATGCCGTCGCCTACGACGAAATTTTTATCGGGTTTGGGAAAAACGTCAACGAAAACGTATTCGACCAAAACCGTATCGGGTTATTGTTGGGCTATCGTTTCAATAAAACAATCCGAATCGAAGGCGGCTTTTTACATCAAACACTCCAACTTCCTCGGGAAATCACCCTGCCCGACAGTCCCAATGGGCGCAATGTCTATCAATACAACTCCGGCTTCATTGTCAATACACTGGTGAATCTAGACTGTAGCCGAAAAAAATAATATTGTCCACCTAACGCTTATCATTCAACCATTGTTCGCTATGAAATGTCCAAAATGTAACACTGTATTATCTATTTATGAACGTCAAGGGATTGAGATTGATTTCTGCCCAGATTGCCGCGGCGTATGGCTCGATCGAGGTGAACTCGATAAGCTCATCGAGCGAGCCAATGAATCGACAACTCGCCAGAAAAGTGATTACGAACACACCAACCCCGATGACAACTCTAATCAGAGAATACCTGATTTCAGAAGACTCAACGATCCTTATGCCCCAAGGGGTAAAAAGAAATCAATCCTTGGGGAACTCTTCGATTTTTGAACGAATTTTTAATGTGAATAAATTACAGAAAATGAGCTGATGGGCAGCTTGGGGTGAGATTGAAGAGGTATTGGTGGAAGGGATTTGAATCCGTTGAGCTGAATAAGAAATAGTTGACACACCCGCACAGACTCTCACCCTCACGCTGGATTCCCCGTTAGTCTACGATGGTACCGTTAGGATTTGCCTGGACGATCACTTCTGCGGTGCTCTTTGTTTGCGTGAGTTTGAAACTGGTGTGCATTCCGATATTTGGTCAACATGGCCCAAAAGAAATATTGGCTGACTACCGAGGTGTCCTACAAACAGATGGGTGGCAGGTTTATGATAAGTTTGCTGATGTCCCTGGGGATTTCATTGATCGGTTGTCTGGCACAAGCACGCAGGAAATTCCATGAAGCTCAGATCACCCACGAAACAAAGAGCCAGCAGGCACTCGCGTTGATTCAACACATCTTCGGGGTGCACAATGTTACTGGAGAACTACCATCACAAGAACGTAAGAAATATCGCGAACAACACTTGCGACCATTGTTTGAAGAACTGAAGCAATGGATTGATGAGCAATTGCAATCCGCTATTAAACCAAAAAGTCCATTAGGCAAGGCGCTCAGCTATGCTATTCAACAGTGGCCAAAGTTGATCCGAATCCTGGACCATGACAACACAGAATTGGATAACAATTTGATTGAGAATAAAATCAGACCATTGGCTCTTGGTCGGAAAAATTATCTCTTTGCCGGATCACATGATGCTGCAAAGCGCATAGCGATAATGTATTTATTCTTTGACTCATGTTAAGCGCATGACGTCAATCCCTATGAATGGCTCAAAGAGACCCAGGAGCGGATTCCGGACATAAAGTTATCGGAGCTAAACAAATTGCTGCCTGGAGAGGGGGTGTAGTTGGTCGGACGGATACGCTTTAGCAGTGAATATTCCTGCTATGGACCCTAAGCCTATTGGAAGTTTAAGTGACACTAAAAGTTTGAATACTTTTACCATCTCCATACTTATTATTTTATACTAATTTGGTTTTACTTGTTTTTAAACGTAAACGACACACCAACAGAAGCATAATGGAACAAAGCAAAATTATTTACCTCATCGTTGTCTGCTCCTCCTTCAAGAATTCGATATCCAAAACGGACCAAGAATTGGTCTGAAAATGCATATGTTCCGGCAAGCAGCACATCTTCTGCCCGCCCTTGTGGTGCTGCCAATGCATCGCCATCGAAGAGGATGCTCATTTTTTCATTCAGTTTCCAATTGAGCCGGAAATTAATGATAGGTACAAAACCTACATTCTTTTTTGAAGCAGCCATTCCCTGACTAGTAAGCGCTATTTCAGCATCTCTTATTTTTGCCGTAAAACCTAAACCAAATTCAAATTTAGGTTTTTTAATAATATCATATCGGTACGTTATCCTGTATGAATTAAACGTATAGCTCGCATGCAGGTCGGTATTCGAAGGAAAAGTTACCCCATTAAAATCAATTTGCCTATTTGTTGATCCACTTGATGTCACCATTAAAGGAGCATATAGAAGTGAAATAGTATGCCGAGACTTTATTAAATAACCTGCTCTTATGCGTATAAAAGCGTTTGGTTTGGTATTCAAATCAGTTTTCAAGGAAAACATGGTTCCTGTAGTGCCTGGTATACGCACGTTATTGTAACCCGTAAAAACAACTCCAGATTCTATATCAATAGTAGCTTGAGCATTCACCATTGATGTACTACTAAAAAAACTAATTGCACATAGTATTGCTAATATAAGGAATTTGTTATTCATAAATGATAGTTTTAATTTATTTGAAAGAAATTAAACTCCGCTTTGAAGGATTTATAATCCTTTAGGCAACGGAAAAAATACGCTTGTTTTCTTTTTGTACGCTTCAAATTGGTCATTGCCTTCGTACTTGCGCTCGAGCATGGGCACACCCGACACATAGCGCAACAAATATGTAATCAAAATAGGGCCTGCTGCTGTAACCCAGCCTCCGGGTATTGCCAACGCAAATAAAAAAATACCCCACCATTGCACTGCTTCACCAAAGTAATTCGGGTGCCGGGAATAGCGCCATAACCCGGTGGTCATAATCTTACCTTTGTTTGCAGGAATTTTTTTGAATTGCTTTAATTGATAATCACCTGCACTTTCAAAATAAAAGCCAATAAGCCAAACTGACACACCGGCTACATCCAACCACTGAAAAGGCTCCGGTACCGATATGTTGATGAAGAGTACCGGCCAGATGGTAACAAAGAGAAATACTCCCTGTAACATAAATACTTGCAAAAAACTGCGCAGATAAAAATGCTTCCACTCGCTGCGCCATTGGGCATATCTGAAATCTTCTGGTTTACCATAGTTGCGCACATAAATGTGCCACGCAAGTCGCAGGCCCCACACTGTAACTAGTGAATTCACGATTAGCGCACGATCATTGCCTCCTGCTAAATAATAAGAAAGCCAGGCAAGAAACACGAAGCCCAATCCCCAGGCAACATCGGCTACATCATTGCTACTTTTTACAATGGCAATAGCATACCATATCGCCATATAAGCAAACAAGGCAAATGCTAGAATAAAATATGGGTTCATACTAGCCAACGCAATACAATAAAATAAGTAATAACCGATACACTGGCAGCAAGCAGACTACCCCAAAGCATATCTACGATCACTACCGTTAACGGCCAATTATTTAGGGTAGCAAGGTTGGTAAGGTCATACGTGGCATAGGTAATAAGCCCAAACAACGCCCCTGACCATAAAGCGTGAGTCCATTCTTTTTTCTCGAGCGCAGGTGAAATTACAAACACCACCAATCCCACTAAAAACAACAGATAAAATAGGATGGCAGCTGTCCAGTTTATATCGGGTTTCATCAAAAATCCAATTTGGTTTTTATAGAAATTACGGGCAATCACACCCAACCAAACCATGTCGATGGCGAAGAACACAGGAACAGCAATCGCGTAAACTTTAAAGAACATATCCGTACTATTTATTTCTTAACACCTAATTTATTCAATTGTTCGAGCGACTTGTATTGTTTAAAAAGGATCCGATAATTCGCTGATGCGGATTAATTTTTTATTTACAAATTCCTCCATGCCAAGTTCGGAAAGTTCTCTCCCATAACCTGAACGTTTAGTACCGCCAAAAGGTAAATCAGCCTGTGTCCATGTTGGGTGATTAATGAAAACCATGCCAGTATCAATCTGATCTGCAACTCGTTTCCCTCTTTCAATGTCTTGCGTGAATACAGAACCGCCCAGGCCATAAGGCGAATCATTCGCCAAATCAATTGCTTCCTGTTCATCTTTTACCCTGAAAAATGTAGCCACCGGGCCAAACAACTCTTCATAGTATACAGGATTATCCTTTTGCATATTGGTAATGATAGTTGGCTCCATAAAAGCACCTTCTCTCTTTACTCTTTTTCCTCCCAATAAAATAGTTGCACCTCCATCAGCAGCTTTCTGCACCTGCGCTGCTATTAGATCCGCTGCTGCTTCGCTGCTCATCGGGCCTAATTGCGTACGGGCATCCATAGGATCACCTACTATTAATTGAGAAAGTTTTGTTTTAAATTTTTCTAAAAATATATCCGCTACACTTTCCAGCACGATAAATCTTTTAGAAGCCACACAACATTGACCATTATTGTTTATCCTGCCTGTCACCGCCCATTCAACCGTTTTATCCATGTCGGCATCATCCAGTACAATAAATGCATCGCTTCCTCCTAGTTCCAATACCGATTTCTTTAAATGCTTACCCGCCTCAGAAGCTATACTGGCGCCTGCGGATTCGCTACCGGTAAGCGAAACTCCTTTTATTCTTGTATCAGCAACCAGTGCAGATGCACGAGTGCCGGATATAAGTAGGTTGGTGTATAAGCCTACTGGTGCTCCTGCTTCTTTAAATAGTTCCTGAATTGCAACACCACATTGAGGAACGATGGAAGCATGCTTTACCAAAATAGTATTACCAATCATTATATTGGGTGCAGCAAAACGCGCCACCTGGTAAAATGGGAAATTCCAAGGCTCTACGCCTAACAATACCCCTATAGGTGCATGCCTGATGAGTGCTTGGCCATGCGTTGGACTCAGTACTTTGTCAGCCAAAAAACGCTCAGCATTGCTGGCATAATAATCGAATATTTCAGCACTTAATTTTATTTCGCCCTCTGCATGTGCCAATAGTTTACCCATTTCTAATGTTATCATCTTCGCTAACATGTCTTTCTTCTCTCTTAGCAAACCAGCAACCTTATGCAATACAGCAGCTCTTAATTTGTAATCGGTCTTTTTCCATTGTTCATACGTGGCTAATGCATTTTCTATTGCTTCATTAACACTATCGTCGGTCATTGCCGAGAAAGATTCAATGACTTTATTTGTTGTGGGATTAACGGATTGGATAGTCATTTTATTTAATTTTATTAAAAGAAATTAAATCCTACTTTATTCTAAAATATATTGTTTAAAAAATAAAACCTTGCCTAAGCAAGGTTCAATTTTAACGATTGGATAGATTTAATCCTTTGGTAATAATACTTTGTCAATAACGTGGATTACTCCGTTTGATGCTTCAATGTCAGCAGCGGTAACTCTTGCGTTACCTACTGTTACCTCCCCGTCTTTTACCATTACGGTTAGCTTCCCACCTTCTACCGTAGTTAACTCTTGTCCGTCTTCCAAATCTGAAGCCTCCATTTTCCCACTTATAACGTGGTACGTCAAAATTTTAGCAAGCTTTTCTTTGTTTTCAGGTTTCAAAAGATTGTCCACATCTGATTGTATGGCAGCAAAAGCTGCATCCGTAGGTGCAAAAACCGTAAATGGTCCTTTGCCCTGCAACGTTTCTATCAAACCGGCAGCTTTTACTGCTGCAGCCAGTGTTTTAGCATCTGTTGTCGCAATAGCCACAATGTCTTTAGTCATTGTCATTTCCTTTTCCATGATTTATTTGATTTAAGCAGAGAATGAATTTTCCCTGCGTTGAAAAATTTAATTAATCCATAGTGAAAGCGTCACAAAATAGAAAGTGTACCATCATTTTTAACTATTTTATAATAGTTAAAAAACCAAAAACCAATAAAAGGGAATTGAATTAAATTCAATTCCCTTCCTGCAAACCCTATTAATAGCAAGGGAACGAAACAGTCTCTTATCGGTATTTGCTGACAGCATTTTTAATATTTTTACGTAGTGGTTTTCTCTTGTTTAACCAATTTATTGTAAACACCCATGATTAGAATTGGAGCTACCCATTGCCCAACAAATGATGCGGCCTTATCGTTTCCCATACATTTTATGGTTAACGAAAGTGCTGCTGCCCCCATAGCCGTAAATAAAAAAATATCTGAGGGCATTTTTACGGTTTGTTTTTCAATAGCCTTGGTTAGCATGTCTTCTTTTGTTGTTGAAAGTTCCATTTTTAGTATGTATTTATGAATTGAATTAAATATTGATTAAATAGTATTATGGCGTTATTGGATATACTTGATGGTTACTCTTTACTTTATTTCTCCATGCTTCCCATGCTCCTGTACTCCACAATACCAATACGATTAGAAGTGGTTGAAATGGCAATCGCAACCAAAGAAGTACATCAGAGTTTAAACCAAAAGCATAATTATGGTTCACCAATTGAGCAATATTGCCGGGAAAAACGGCAGCTAAAAATAAAGCCACTAGCCAGCCAACAGATACCCTATGTTTGGGTAAAAAAAGCAATGCACCACCTAATACTATTTCTACAACTCCTGATAAAAGGACAACCATATCCGGCTGCATAGGCAACCAATTCGGCACTTGGGCTAAAAACGCTGTTCGCTCAAAGCTAAGATGACTTACGCCAGTGAAAACAAGAAAGATGGCGAGCAGTATGCATAAAGTATTTTGCGTTTTTGTTAATTTCATTATTTCTTCATTTATGTTGCAAATATCTTCTTAGTAAACTGTTTATGTTAATAAATATATGTGTAATTTATTTTATAAATTGAAATTACCATGTTCACCTTCATCATATTCTTTGCCAGTTACTATTGCTTTTAGCATGTTAAACAATACCACCATTTTACTTGAACTGCTGTCCCAATAATCTACTTCTGTGGGAGTTACTTTAATAAGTATCATGTCAGGGTCGTCTACGCCAAGCGGAAACCATGCCTTCATGATGGAACTCCACAACTCTTTCTTTTTACGCTTGTCTTTTACTAAAATGGCTGTGCCGTGAATCATTAAATAGGTATTGCTGCTCTCGTTTGTAATAGCTATAGATACCTTTTTATTTTCTTGTATTTCATCTGCTTTATTTGATGATGTCTTTGTAAAAAACCACATAGCTCCATCTTCATCAATTTTATTTATTCCCATTGGCCTGCCCGTTATATCTTCGGTATTTTCTACCTTGGTAATGAGCATACAAATGCGAACATCTTTTACCATCTCCACTAACTTTTCTACATATTGATTATTTATTTCAATCATGTATATTTGATTTAAATTATTGGTAAAAGCATTATGTCGTAAAAGTATTTTTATTGAATAGGAAAATCGTTACACAATAAAAGGAAGAAGTTACATAATTCCCACTTTTTGACTGCACTTCTTAGAACAGCATTGTTTGTTTTGACAAAATGTTACGTGCGCCTAATAGCGGCAGGTTTTCTGTGTTGGCATAGTATCTCTTTTTATGTTGCATAGAATAGCAAGAAGGATTGTCCGAAATTTTGCAATTTTATTTTCTAACCGGTTAGTTTACGGTTAGGACTGTTCCATAGGGTGTTAGCTATCATCTGAGAAAATTAGGCAGTTGAGGAAATAGATCTAGGTCCGCCCACTTGGGAATGCCTTTGATTTGATAAGAAGAAGTTTGCGAATTGCAAGCATTTTTAAAGCTGTCTTGCCATAGAATCAAAGTCCAGATTGATATTAGGTTGTGAATAGAGTGGCAAATCCTAAGGGCGTAAATGCAGTGTTGTGCTTTCGCCCTGCTTCACTTAACTATTCTCAGGAATAGGCATTATTGGAATATGGTCGCGGACACACATAACTTTGCTTAAGAAGGGTCTTCGCCAATCTGTACGGATTGAAGTTTGGCCTTCAAGTCACTTGAGACAAAACAAAAGTCAATATAATGTGGCTTTTCATGTAGGTTTTTCCCTGACCAAAGTGTGTCAGTTGCTTTTGGTAGGTCGGCTTGAAATAGTATTTTAACCGGATGATCACATTCGACAATGATAATAATGTCCGGTATAGATAGCAGTATTAAGTTGGAAGAGGATTGTAGTATTTCTTTGCAGAATAAGCGTTGGTCATCCATCAATATGCTGAAGCTCTTGCCTGAAAGCGGCGGTTAATGTTTGTATTTTCTCAACCAAATGATCGAACTCCTCAAAGCTTAATGTCTGTTGTCCATCAGAAAATGCCTTCTCAGGTTCATAATGAATTTCTACAATGGCGCCATCGGCACCCGCGACGAGCGCCGCCAATGTGATTTTTTCGACATGCTTCCGTATGCCTATGCCATGTGAAGGGTCCGCAATCACGGGTAGGTGGCTTTTTTCCTTTAAAATGGGTATAGCGTTTATATCAAAGGTATTTCGATACGCACCTTCAAAAGTTCGGATCCCTCGCTCACAAAGCATAATTTTTTCATTTCCAGCCGAAAAAACATATTCTGCTGATTGTAATAATTCATCAATGCTACCAGAAATACCTCGCTTGATCAATACAGGCTTATCAATCCCTCCCAGGGCATCGAGCAGGTTAAAATTCTGCGTGTTTCTGGCGCCGACCTGAAATATATCCACATAATCACTCATGGCCTCAATCTGTGAAACTTGCATGACTTCGGAAATAATTTTAATACCATTGGCTTGGCAGATGCGATGAAACAATCGCAAGCCTTCAATACCTAAGCCGCGAAAAGCATATGGAGAACTTCGGGGCTTATACACGCCTCCACGCATAATTTTGACATTGCTCTTCACCAGCTGCTGCACGATTCTTTCAATCTGGCTTTCACTTTCAATAGAACAGGGTCCTGCCATCAGCGTAAAATCGCGTTCACCGATGATCACACCATCGCCCAGATCAATTTCTGTTGGGTTGACCTTCCATTTGCGGCTCACGAGTTTATAACCATCGGTCACTCGATGTACATCCTTGACACCCTGCATATTGCCAATCATCCGCAGATCAATTTCCTTATTCAAGACGACGACGAGGTAATCATTGGTCTGCGTTGAGATCTCCATTGGTTTTAGATGATGATCTGTCAACGTTTTGTCGATGGCATTCCGTTCTGCTGGAGTAATAGTTTTAGATAATTGAATGATCATGGCCTTATGTTTTGTACAAATTGATGAATGCTTTTCCCGGATGTTCCGCTTAAGGAAAGATGGCTGATAAATGCGCTTCCGATAATTGCACCACTACTAAACTTCGAAACATTCTCAAAACTGCTTTTATCATGAATACCAAATCCTGCGAGGATTGGATTTCTCAGTTTCATGCTTCGTATTCGTTGGAAATAGTCCATTTGCATGTCCAGATGCTTATTTGAGCCTGTGATGCTATTGGAAGAAACCATATAGATGAATCCAGTGGTGTTTTCATCAATCTCCCGAATACGATTTTCAGTAGTTTGGGGTGTGATCAGCAAAATATTGGAGAGGTTATATTTTCGACAATTCCCCTTCCATTGTGATTGATAATAGTCCAGCGGCATATCCGGAATAATGACACCATCGATTCCCACTTCGCTGCATTTTTCTATAAAAGCCTCTTCGCCATACTGCAACACAGGATTTAGATATCCCATCATGATCACTGGCATAGTCACCATTTTACGAAGTGGCTTTAATTGTTCAAAAAGAAGTGTAAGATTCATGCCGTTCGCAATTGCCTTCTGACTGCTCTGCTGTATGACAGGTCCATCAGCGAGCGGATCAGAAAATGGAAAACCAAGCTCTATCATGTCCACACCTGCCTCCGCTAAACGTTGGAGGATAGGTAGGGTATCCTCCAGCCGCGGAAAGCCGGCGGTGAAATAAATCGAAAGCACATTCTTGCGCTTGCGCTGAAATAATTCCTGAATCCGGTTTGTCATAATTCAAAATGCTTTTGATAGGTCATCATGTCTTTGTCCCCGCGCCCTGACAGATTAATAACGACCACGTCATCTTTTTTAAAAGTCATTTTGCGCAAATACGCCAGTGCATGAGCTGATTCAAGTGCGGGAATAATTCCATCCGTCCTCGATATGTGAAGGGCTGCTTCCAATGCCTCGTCATCCGTTACATTGACTATTTGAGCCTTTCCTGTATCGTGCAAATAGGAATGGACAGGTCCGATGCCCGGATAGTCCAATCCAGCTGAAATCGAATGTGGTTCTACAATCTGCCCATCATCTGTTTGAATGAGGTACGTTTTACTTCCGTGAATGATCCCCTTTCGTCCGAGCGAAATAGTGGCAGCCGTTCTGCCTGAATCTATTCCTTTGCCGCCGGCTTCCACACCAATTAATTTGGTTTTTCCATTACCAATAAAATGATAGAAAGCACCGATGGCATTGCTTCCTCCGCCCAGACAGGCAAGCACATAATCCGGATGTTCACGACCTGTCATTTCCTTAAGCTGAAATTTAATTTCTTCACTGATCACCGATTGAAATTTGGCCACCATATCCGGGTAAGGATGCGGACCAACGACCGACCCTATAATATAATACGTGTCCACCGGATCATTTATCCATTCACGGATGGCTTCGTTGGTCGCATCTTTCAGGGTCTTGCTGCCGCTTATAGCAGGTATGACTTTTGCTCCGATCATCCGCATGCGCTCTACGTTTGGTTTTTGGCGCTCCATATCAATTTCACCCATAAAAATGGTGCAATCCATTCCCATCAGCGCACAGGCTGTGGCCGTTGCTACACCATGCTGGCCGGCTCCCGTCTCCGCGATTATACGTTTTTTATGCAGTCGCCTGGCTAGTATGATCTGGCCGATAGCGTTATTGATTTTATGCGACCCAGTATGATTCAGATCCTCCCGTTTCAGATAGATATTTGCATGGAGTTCCGCTGACATGTTTTTTGAGAAAAATAGTGGAGTAGGCCTCCCGACATAATCTTTCAAAAGTGCCCTGAACTCCTGCTGAAAATCTGCAGAATGAATAATCGCTTTATACGCTTGCTGCAATTCATTTACATTCGGAAATAGCATTTCAGGAATAAAGGCTCCGCCATATTCGCCATAGTATCCTTTCTCGGTTGGATTAAATGTGTTCATGGTTTCTTATTTTTTGTATGATTGCTAAACTTACCTCTCTTTCTTTCCATCCGGGCTTTGACTCCAGCTTACTGTTTAGGTCTAAGCCCTGCAGCATGGGATGTTCTATCTGCAAGACCTCATCTATATTTTCTATGCCCAGCCCTCCGCTAAGGAAAAAGGGTGTTTCCAGGGTGTACTTCTCCAGATTTCTCCAGCTAAATGTTCTTCCACTTCCACCGAAGCCTGGTGTTTTTGTATCGAATAGAAAATAGCGGCAATAGGGCTCATAGCCTGCCAACACCTCAGGCTCAAACGTGTCGTCAACGTGTATTGCCTTGATAACAGGTATATTTTTCTCGTGGAATTGATGGCAAAGCTGAGCCGATTCATTCCCATGCAACTGTACTACATCCAATTCATACGCATCATATCTGCCCATGATATGCTCATACGACTCATTTACAAAAACACCAACTTTTTTTATCCCTTCCGGAACAAGATGCAACGCATCCCTTTGGAAATTTTCACCCACAAAACGCTTTGATTCCGGGTAAAATATAAAGCCCATAAGATCGGGTTGCAACATCGAGATAGCAGCAATATTCTCAAGGAATTTCATGCCGCAGATTTTGATTTTCAAGACGCTAATTTTTTAATAAGCTCCTTACACTTTTCTGCCGGATGACTGTTGCGCATGAAATATTCACCAATCAAAAAACCATCGAAGCCATGTTGCCTGAGCTGACGAATTATTTCCACGGAGTCAATTCCACTTTCAGCTATTTTGACTGTGGTATTCGGTAACAAGCCTGCGAGGCGGACGCTTTTGTCTATATTCATCTCCAGATTATCCAGGTTGCGGTTATTGATTCCTGTAAGGTCACTGTTGGCTGCAGCATTTTCTGCTATTTCATTTTCTGAGTGCGTTTCCAACAACACCTCCATGCTGAGTTCGTGGGCCAGGTCGATGAACTGCCTGATCAATGAAGGAGACAAAATTTTGGCAATCAGTAAAATCGCATCTGCGCCCATGGATTTAGATTGGATGATCTGGTATTCATCGATAATAAAATCTTTTCGCAGTATGGGACAGTAATTAAATTTCCTGGCCACTTGCAAATCATCCTTTCGGGCACCAAAAAAATGTTCGTCTGTGAGAACAGATAAAGCTGAAGCGCCAGCCTGCATATATCCCAATGTGACCTCTTCGGCGTTTGCATATTTGTTAATGTCGCCTTTAGACGGTGACTTGCGCTTGAACTCCGCGATGATGCCGCTACGAGCGGGATCACTGACATACGCTTTCATGGAAACGCAGCGGCTCTCAAAGAAGATGCTTTTCTCCAGTAGCTTGATGGGAAACAGCGATTTAAGTTCATCTACTTCCTTTCGTTTGTGATTTAGGATTGTTTCCAGTAGGTTCATTGCATTTCTTTTAGATTTGTAAATGTCTTTCCTGCTTTCCCGCCCAGCAGAGAATCTCTGGCTTTTTCCAAACTTTCCTGCAACGAATAAGATGGATAGTACGTCTGAATTGCAACCGTGGCATTCGCAAGCACTACATGGTTTTGAGTGGGCGAACCTTTTCCTTCGAGAATGGTCATAAAAATTTCTGCTGCTTCAGTTATTGTGTCTCCGCCATGTAGGTCTTTTTCTACTATAGCAGGAAAGCCGAAATGATGGGCACTGATCATTTGTTCTCCATCATTGCTGATCAATTTACACCCGGCGGTCAGCGTAATTTCATCAAATCCATCAAGGGCATGGACCACAGCATATCGGACATCTTCTTCCTGAAATAAATACTGATACATGCGGGCGAGCTCTAGACTGAATACACCAACCATTTGTACGCGGGGCTGACACGGATTAACCAATGGTCCCAGCATATTGAAAAAAGTCTTGATGCCCAATTCTTTGCGTACCGGGGCTACGTGACGCATGGCCGGATGAAATAATGGGGCGTGCAAAAAGCAAATATTCGTCTCCTTCAATTGTGCTTTGATGCTGGCTTCATCCCTTTGAAATCGAATACCCAGTTGTTCCATTACATTGGAAGAGCCCGAAACGGAAGAGACACCATAATTCCCGTGCTTGGCCACAGGTATCCCCGCTCCGGCTATCACAAAAGAGGTCAGGGTGGAAATGTTAAACGTGTTTTTCCCGTCTCCTCCAGTACCACATACATCCATGGGGTTGAAAGCCGACAAATCAATTTTGTGGCAAAGGCTTAACAAACCTTGACGAAAACCCCGCAATTCTCGCAGGGTAATATGGCGCATGATGTAGGCGGTCAGAAATGAAGCAATCTGTGCATGATTGTATTTGCCTAACGCGATATCCACTATAACATTCTTTGCTTCATCTGTTGTCAGTGTTTTTTGCCGGTATAAATTTTCTAAAATTTCTTTCATGGCCTAATGCTTTAACCAGTTTTCGATTATTATCCTTCCATACGCAGTCAGCACCGATTCGGGATGAAATTGTATACCCCTTACATCAAATGTTTTATGCCGGATGGCCATGATGTTTCCAGCAATATCTTTTGCTATTATTTCTAAATCCTCCGGAATATCATGGCTGACCACCCATGAATGATAATGTCCGATATTGAAGGCGAGTGGTGTGTTTGAAAATAAATAATCTTCTTTCAAAATTGAAATTGCAGATGACACTCCATGCAGGGGTTCTGCCAGGTTGATCAAGCTGCCACCAAAATTTTCAGCAATGGCCTGGTGGCCCAAACACACACCTAGTATGCTTTTAGTCGAGCAAGTTTTCGCTATTACATCCTGTAGTAATCCGGCTTCATTTGGAATGCCTGGTCCTGGCGATAACAGGATTTTGTGGTACTGGTTTAATCCGCTCAAATCCACTTTGTCGTTCCTGACGACCTCGATATCGTCAACACCAAGTTGGTACATCATATGCACCAGGTTAAACACAAACGAATCGTAATTATCGATGACAAGTATTTTCATCTTGTTATAATTGTTTTGCAAGTTGAATAGCCTGTCGCAGGGCTGATAATTTATGATCCACTTCGTGCAACTCACTTTCCGGGTCCGATTTGGAGACGATGCCACAGCCTGCCTGGTACGTAAGCGTATTGTTCCTACTGACAAAGGAACGGATGAAGATGGCATGATTAAATGAACCATCCAGTCCAATATAACCTATAGCGCCACCATAAAATCCCCGGCTATCTGGTTCGTTTTCATCAATGATTTGCATGGCCCTGTGCTTAGGAGCTCCTGACAACGTGCCCGCTGGAAATGTATCGCCGAATATCCTGATTGGATTGTAATGCTCTTCAAGCTCAGCGCTCACCTTTGAAACCAAATGAATGACATGTGAATAGAATTCGGTCTGCTTAAAACTATCGACGGATACTTTTTTACTATTCTGACTTAAGTCATTTCGGGCCAAATCTACTAACATGATATGTTCTGCATTTTCTTTTGGATCGCAGCTAAGGGCAAGGGCTAATGCTTCATCGTCTTTTAAGTGACCAGTCCGCTTAAAGGTTCCTGCAATGGGATTAATCATCGCTTTGTGATCACTAATGGTGAGTTGAGCTTCGGGCGAGGAGCCGAATATTTTAAAGTTTGTATAATCAAAATAAAACAGGTATGGAGAAGGGTTAATCGAACGTAAGGCACGATACACATTAAATTCATCCCCAATGAAAGCCTGCTGAAATCTTCTTGACATGACCACCTGGAAAACATCACCCCGAAAGCAGTGAGCTTTTCCCTTTACTATTTTTTCTAAAAAAGCCGAATCCGAAAAATTAGAAGATTCTTCTCCTTTGGTAGCAAATGGAAATTGCGATACGGCTCTGTTGGCGATGAGATCACTTAAGTAGGATAGGCCTGATTCCTCTCCATACTGCAGGTGCTCTATCAAATACAATTCACTATTGAAATGATTAAATACAATTATATACTTGTATACATGGTACTGAATCAACGGTAGATCAACAGACTGATTTTTGAACTCAATATCTTCAAACAATGGAATAGCATCGTAAGCCGTGTAGCCAAACAAACCATGGGTGACAAAACCAAGGTTCAAATTCTTCATTTGAAAGGTATTTGAAAATGCATACAGCTTGTCCGCAATTTCAATATCTCCGGTTGTATGGGTTTCTTTACTTCTATCGGGCCACTCGATCTCTATCGTCATGCCATCAGCAATAAACGAAGCAATAGAATCTAAACAGATATAAGAAAAGCTGTTCTCCCTGCTTTTGTAATCTGAGCTCTCCAGCAAAATGCTATTGGGATATTTGTCCCTCAACTTCAGATACATTTCTACCGGAGTATGCGTATCACTAAGCGTTTTGACGATATTGGATGTAAAATGGAACTTCATTTTTGATGATTTCTTTTGCTTAAAGGCATAAAAAAAGCCCGCTGGATACAGCGGGCTTTAAAATATCTTAATGAATATAACGGAAGCTACCTACTGGATCCTATGCGGGATTCAACAAGCCACCAACATGCGTTATGTAGAAGTACTGATTTCATTCTGTGCAAATATATGGGAAATTCGGATCAAACCAATTTTTTTTTGCCATCTAAAATCCACCCCCACTGAAACCAGTTGTAAAGACATGCTATTTTGCTTAAATATCCCTTGTTTTTCGACATTGCGGCCACTGCTATTAGTATCATTACGGAGAGCAACTTCAGCATTCCATTTTTCAATTAACAGTTGCCAATGTTTATAGTGCTTACTTGACACTTTTTTTATCGCTTACACTTATCGATTTGCAGCATCGCCGTTTTTACATGGTCAAGAGTATAAATAATGCTCATCAGTTTTAAGTTAGCTGTAACCCAAAGGATGCTACACAATGTTTTCGGGCTTTGCGTTAGGACAGGATTCGGAGGAGAAAACGATTAATATGCACGCTACTTGAATAGAAGCACAAATCTTCAAGTTTGCACTTCATGCCGCCTGATGCAATAGTCCTGAATACGTTCTCAGCGTATAAGATAATAAACCCATTCCCAAAGTAGAATATTCACTTTTACTCCCTTTGAGATAGGTTAAAGAAATATCATTTTTTAGATAATCTTCAAGTTTCTGGTCATCATAATTTTTGTAGGGGTCTGCTTGATTGAAGATGGCTGCAAAACGCATGTTGGCTGGAAGCCTTGGCAGTCCAGAAGTATGATTAGCTAATTCTACGTATGTAAACTCTAAATTTTCATTAAATGGGAAGTCAAAAATGGGGTTTGGAGCAAAAAAGCAAGTAGTAACAATCTAGGCTAAGCAGGTAGTTTCGCAAATTGAAAATTTGTGGACGTGAAAGCGTAGATTCAATCTACGCTTAACAAGTACAATCTGCGTTTAGCAGAGGTCGCGGTAAATTTTAAATTGATAAACCCACCTCCGTTATAGCGACGGACGGGCAGGTAGTTAAAAAGCCCGAACTGCGCGCACATAGCCTCCGAAGTATTTATAGCCGTAGCCGTACTGGTAGCCATCAAAGAAGAGCTGGCGCCTGGCGTAGTTGGCATCGAACTCGCTGGAACTCCAATAGCCGTTATTCGTAAAACCACCAATGGCAACTTTATTTAAATAAAGTTTATTCAATTCGTCTTTACTCGGTAAGTACCAATCACTATAGCCCCCCAATTCCAAATCATAACAGATGCGGGCAGCTATTCCGTCTTGGCTACATCCAGTTACAATATCTATGGTATTTTGATTCCCTGTTCCAAGAGCCATTCCTTTGGCTCCCAGCATATCTTCTTGATAACAACCCCATTTTGCTCCTGTGCTTTGGTCGCTTACGGCGGCAATAAGACCATGAACCTGTCCTGAAATATAGCCCGGATCGCCAGTCTGAAAGATATAAGCAACCTTTCCTCCGCCATAACTATCACCAATAGCCAAAGCTGGGGCTTCCGAACCCCCAATCATATTTCTCCAATCTATACCACTATAGACTTCTATTTCCACTCCACCACAATAAATGTAATAAATCATAAGACCCAGGGCTGGTGACAAAATCGCAATGCGCTGTGCGTTCGCCATCCGAGGTGGAAGGAATCCTTGTGATGTGGATGTTACATCCAATGCCGCAGACGTGGAAGGAGTCATAGTGACAATCCCTACCTCAGCAAGGCCAGCGAATTGAAAGGTAAATAGAATAGGAATAATGCTTAACTGTTTCATTTTATAACCTGCTTTAAAATGTGTTTTCTGTATGCTAACTATTTTTGACCAACGTCCGGTTCCTTCTGACGGCAGGCTTCATATCTGACCATCCGTTTCTTTGGATATATCTTTCAAATTTACAATATCATTTTCAATATGGCTGACCCAGTTGTCAGAAGGCCCATGTTAAAGGCGTGTGGCAGCATGACCTGGAACCGAGACGGGATATCCATTATCGCAAATTAAAAATTTGCGTACGTGAAAGCGCAGATACAATCTACGCTTAGCAGGCAAATTCATTATCGCAAATAAAAAATTTGCATACGCGAAAGCGTAGATACAATCTACGCTTAGCAGGTTGTCTACTGTCGATTGTCAAAAGTCAACTATCCATCGACAATTACTAGCTGTCCAATGGATTTTCAATTTTCAACTGCTGACTGTCGACTGCGGACTAATAACTGCTCACTTTTCATGCTTCGACTGCGCTTAGCACATCGCTTTTCATGCTTCGACTGCGCTTAGCACATCGCTTTTCGCTTTTCACTTATCACTTACTACTCCTATCCCTGTATAACCTCCCGGCGTCAACCTCCTCATTTCTTCTTTTACTTCTGCACGAATGTCAAGTGAGGCAATAAAATCATGCAGGTGCTGCTTGCTGATTTGTTCTTTACCACGCGTGAGTGCTTTCAGCAATTCATACGGATTGGGTACGCCCTCCCTGCGAAGAATCGTCTGTATCGCTTCAGCCAGCACAGACCAGTTTGCATCAAGGTCCTGGGCAAGTTTTATTTCATTGGCCGCAATCTTACGCATCCCTTTGTGGATTGAATGCAGAGAGAGATAGGTATGCGCTACGGGCACACCAATGTTTCTCAACACGGTGCTATCAGTCAGGTCTCGTTGCAGCCTGCTGACAGGGAGTTTGTCCGACAGATGTCCGAAGATGGCATTAGCATATCCTAAATTGCCTTCCGCATTTTCAAAGTCTATCGGGTTTACTTTGTGTGGCATAGCCGATGATCCGACTTCGTCCGGATTGGATTTTTGAGATAAATAGTTCATGGAGATGTATGCCCACATATCTCTGCAGAAATCCACCAGGATCGTGTTGATGCGCATCGTGGCATGACACAGCGCCGCCAACTGATCATAATGCTCAATTTGTGTGGTGTAGTGATAACGCTTCATGCCCAGATACGTAGAGGTGAAGTTGTCTGCCCATTCCAGCCAGTTGGTGTCAGGAAAAGCAGCCACGTGTGCATTGAAGTTGCCTGTCGCTCCGCCAAATTTTACTTTCAGGTGGATGTTTTCGAGCTGTTCGATCTGTGTGTCAAGCCGCTCTACAAATACCATCAGTTCTTTCCCGAGAATCGTCGGTGAGGCAGGCTGCCCGTGCGTATGTGCCAGCATGGGAAGGTATTGCGTTTGGATGGCAAATTCAACGATATCCTGCCTGGCAGATTTGATCGCAGGGACCAGCTGATCGTGGTACGCCTTCATGATCATCACCGGAAAAGCACTGTTGTTGATATCCTGTGAGGTCAGCCCAAAATGAACCCACTCTTTGTAGGTTGACAATCCCAGGGTGTCAAGTTTTTCTTTGATGAAGTATTCAATCGCTTTGACATCATGATTGATTTTGGCTTCCGATTTTTTGATAGCTTCTGCATCTTGATCCGAAAATGAGGTTACAATCTCCCTTAGTCCGTCTTTATCTTTTTGTGAAAGTGTTCCATCCGGGATCACGCCGGTTTCTATCAAAGCAATCAGATATTCAACTTCGATGTGGCATCTGTACCGCATCAATGCAGCTTCTGAAAAATAAGGAGCCAAAACCGCTGTTTTATCTGCATAGCGGCCATCAATCGGGGATATTGCGTGTAACATTGGATGAATTGTCCGGTGGTAGATGATGAAAGGTCAAAAATAAGCAATTCGTTGGTGGAAAGCTTAGAGCTTAGAGGGTTAGAAGGTTAGGTGCTTAAAAGGTTCAAGGGTTAAGATGGAATGAACGGTCCCTGAGCTTGTCGAAGGGAAGCGAAATGATACATATGGTTTTTCTTTGCCTTTTCGCATGCGAAAAGTTGAAGAGGAATTAAGAGAGGTCTTCAATAAGTACCCTTCGGCAAGCTCAGGGACCACCCTTCGACAAGCTCAGGGACCACCCTTCGACAAGCTCAGGGACCACCCTTCGACAAGAAGAAGAACCTAAATTTCTACGTATAGAGTCTGGCGTCTGGAATCTAACGTCAGTAGACTAAAAACTGCCTACTGCCTACTGCCGACAGTTGACTGAATACGTCTCTTACTTAAAAATCTCCGGATCAATTTGCGTAAACACCTCATCCTCCGCAGTCTCTTTGGTATAGGGAATCGTAATCGTCGTGGTCGTACCAACACCCTTTTCGCTGTGAACCGAAATTTCTCCTTTCAGAAAGTTGACACGTGCGGCCACATTTTCGGTGCCCATACCTTTGCGGACTCCGCTAGGTTCATAGCCGAGGCCATCATCTTCCACCATGATTTCGATGTCCTCATCATTGCGGATGAGCTGGATCAGAATCTCCTTGGCGTGGGCATGCTTGAGGCAATTGTAGAGCAACTCCTGCACGATCCGGAAGATGTTTAAGGTGACACCGATAGCGAGATCGTGTAGCGAACCATAATGAAGGAACTCAATGTGCGGAGTGTCCTCTGATTCGATGCGGTTGACAAGGTCTTTGATGGCAGGTACGATACCCATTTTGAGCAATGCTCCAGGCTGCATGTTATTCGAGATCGTCCGAACTTCATTACATGCGGCATCGAGCAGGTTGTAAGCTTTGTTGTATTCCTTCTGAGAGGTGATATCAGGATTTTTAGTCTGCACAGCATCAAAGTGAAGTTTGACCGTAGATAATAATCCACCCAGGCTATCATGCAGGTCACGCGCAATGCGCTCACGTTCCACCTCCTGGCCTTGTAACATCGAACTGATGGATTCAATCTTGCGGTTGCTTTCGAGTTCATTGATCTTGCGCCTGTTGATTTCTTCGTTTTGGTCAGCAATGATCTGGTTGGAATTGAGGCGCTGCTGGTAACTGCGGATGATGATGTAGGAAACGATCAGCATGATGACGGCACCTACCAGCAGTGCATAACTCAGGACCTTTTGAATTCTTGATTTCAAGACAGTGATATTTCTGTCACGTGCCATCATCTGTAGCTCGGTCTCGCGCTGGATATCTTTGTCTTTGAGAAACATCTGCTGGATGCTCGCTGATTTGCCGGCATTGTTGAGGCTGTCATTGAAATGATTATAGGTTTTCATGACCTGCAGTGCCGCCGGATAGTTTTTCATCTTTTCATAGCATTCCGCCTGCTGCCTGTAGAGTTCTCTTTTGACAAAAGTATCTTTCCCGGCCAGGCGCAATCCTTGTGAAAAATAGTACAAAGCCAACTTGTACTTTTTGGCATGCATGTTATACATCCCTACATGGAGATGAATAGATGGCAGAAAGGACAGGTATCGTATACTGTCATAGCGCGTCAAATCAATGTCCAGTGAATCCGGAAGGTCTTTAAATAAGGGTTTCTGACCGGTGAGCGCGGTGATCGTGAGTCTGTTGATGGTTGACAACAGCGTGTCCTGGATCATCATATTTAACCGGCTGGCACGCTCAAAATATTGGGAAGCCTCCTTCATCTGATTGCGGGCGATGTAGATCTCACCGATCTGCTGTAGCATGCGCGCTGAGAGTAGAGTGTCAAGTGTACGTTCTGCATAACCTTCTACACGTTCAAACATACTGATCGCCTCGAGGTAGTATTCACTGCCACAATAGAGCCGCCCCAGATCTGTGATGGTCTGGTACATTTTTAACGAATCACCGGCTTTGCCAAAGAGCTTTTGTGCTTCGATGTAATTTTTGATCGCTCTGTCCAGGTTTTCTATTTCCGCGAGGTCGCGTTCAGCGATGATGCGATAGGCTTCTGCAGCCTCATTGTATTTGCCGTTCTGTTCCAACTGGGCAATGAGACGAAATAGTTCCGCATTGGATTTGGCCTCGCTGACTTGTGCAATACCCAGTGCAGGGTTAACAAACAAACACCCGGCCAGCAGCAAGCTGGTCAGGCATTTCTTGATGTATAGGCGAAAAGAGTCCTTCATATCCTGAGGTTAAGGCATGGATATTCTTAAATGAGTAAATGAAGGGGTCAGACAAAAAATCAATTCCAGCGTTCGCAAGTGTGTATTTGAAATGAAAGCAGTTGTTGACTACTGGATTAAATGTTGAGGGTCATTAGTCTTGTATGCGTGATGGTGTCTATGGTCTTGTGGTGAGTTGATTTTCGATCGCAACCCTTACCAGGCCGGCGGTGTTTCGCACACCTAGTTTGGTCAGCAAGCTACGGCGATGTGATTCTACTGTCTTGAGGCTGATAAACAGGGTATCTGCGATCTCCTGAGTTGTATGTTCCCTGACAATCAGGTCAAGCACATCTTTTTCACGCCTGGATATCTTCGGGGGCAACATAGAGGATTTCTTCCCGCCGGACTTTTGGCTCACTAGGCTCTTCATGATGGTCTCCGTCACCTCATCACTAAAATAGGACTGACCATTGTATACGGTTTCGATCGCAGCGATCAACTCTTTCTTTCCGGTATTCTTGAGGATATAACCCTGGGCACCATGTTTCAGGATTTCAGTGACAAAGCTCTCCTCATTGTGCATAGATAAGGCAAGCACTTTCACTGCCGGATAGTCTTTACTGAGTTTCTGACATACTTCTATACCATTCATCCCGGGCAGGTTGATATCAAGGAGGATTACATCTGCTGGGGTATGGGCCAGTTTTTCAAAGACTTCCGGACCATTATAGCATTTGGAGACAACCTGTATATTGTCGATTCCATCCAGGATGGACTCAACTCCCTCGACAAACATATTGTGGTCGTCTGCAATCATTACGCGTATCATAATCGACTAGCTATAGGTCTAAAACGATTTAAAAGTACAAACTAAACATCATTAAAGCTGGCGACGTTTATTATTGACCACGATCTCCAGGGGTTCGCCTGTCAGTAAGGACACTTCGCAATGTTCTCTGGTAACCGTCACTCCAAGACTCCTTTGGCGGTAATGGATCTTGAAACTAAAGCCCGCCCAACCTGCCGGCAACACAGGGGCCAGATGCAGGAGGCCATCCTTGACCTGCATGCCCGCAAAGCCTCTGACCACCGACATCCATGAACCCGCCATACTAGTGATATGCAGGCCGTCTGCAGTGTCATTGTTATAATCATCCAGGTCTAATCTGGAGGTCCGCAGATACATCTCATTTGCTTTTTCCGGCTTGCCTAGTCGGGAGGCAAGTATCGCATGGACACATGGCGATAAGGATGATTCATGCACCGTCATTGGTTCATAAAAATCGAAATGCCTTCGATGGGTGTCTTCATCAAAATGGTCTTCAAAAAAGTACATGCCCTGCAAAACATCAGCCTGCTTGATAAAACAAGATCTCAGGATCCGGTCCCACGACCATTTCTGATGAATAGGCCTGTCTTCGGCAGGCAAGTCATTAGCACGCATGAGGTCCTTGTCGAGGAATCCATCCTGCTGCAGAAATACGTTGCGGTTTTCATCGCGGGGATAATACATGCCATTGATTCGTTCCTGCCAATGCCCAGTCTCCTCATCTTTAAAATTTGAAGTCTGACTGACCCTGGCCCACGTGTCAGGGTGTTGTTGTCTTACCCAGTCAATTTGCTCAATCGCATATTGCATACACCAGCTCGCGAGGTAATTGGTATACCAGTTGTTGTTGACGTTGTTTTCATACTCATTCGGTCCGGTCACCCCAAGCATGACCCAGGCCTTTTTATCCTGAGAGTAGTTGACACGTTGAGACCAGAACCTGGCAATACCAATCATCACCTCCAGTCCGCCATCCGTCAGATAACTGGTATCTCCGGTATACTTGATGTAGTCGTAGATCGCATAGACCATGGCACCATTGCGATGGATTTCTTCAAAGGTGATTTCCCATTCATTGTGACATTCCTCGCCGTTGATGGTCACCATAGGGTAGAGTGCAGCACCATCTGTAAAGCCGAGTTTAGCTGCATTTTCAATTGCCTTTTGAAGGTGCAGGTAGCGATACACGAGCAGGTTGCGCGCGATATGAGCGTCTGCAGTGCCCAGGTAAAAAGGGATGCAATAAGCTTCCGTATCCCAGTACGTGCTGCCACCATATTTTTCGCCGGTGAAACCCTTAGGTCCGATATTGAGTCGGGCATCAGCGCCGGTATAGGTTTGCCAAAGCTGGAAAATATTGAATCGTATGCCTTGCTGCGCCATGATATTGCCATCGATGATGATATCAGCGCCATCCCAGATCTTTTGCCAAGCTTCTATATGATCGCGCTTCATCTTTGTATACCCGATCACTTTTTGCGCACCTATTTTTTTCTTTCCTTCTTCAGGTTGATGATCCCGATGGACATAAAGACTGCTGAGGTTGACGATGGTTTTATGCAGGATGAGTTCTTCGCCTTTTTCCAAATCTACGGTATACAATCTGCTCACCTTCATTGGCGAAACAGCAGCATTGGCGATGCTCACCGGGTGGCCATTGACTTCCACCTTGGAATGCATAAATGAACTTACCGTAAACGCGGTTTTTTTGGTGATAGCAGATACCATCGAAAAGGAATCATCCTGCGCTTCGGCCACCCTATCCCAGAACTGGTCACCATAGTTTGAATCCTTATTGTGTACATCAAAATCAAGATAAGGTTCAAGGTTGATTTTACCTTGATATCCTTCTGATTTTATGCTGATACGTATGGCTGCGACATCAGCATCGGCCATGCTGCAGAACCGCTCAAAATGAAATGATAGTTGACCACCGGAAGGTGAGTGGAGATCAAAGCTTCTGGTGAGCAGACCCTGTTCCATATCAAGCGTCCGGACAAAATGACTGACCTGCGTTTTGTCCAGGTCGAGGACCTCGCCATCAATAAAGATGTGCACCCCAATCCAGTTGACGCTGTTGAGGACTTTGGCAAAATATTCAGGATATCCGTTTTTCCACCAACCGACACGCGTGAGATCCGGATAATAGACTCCGGCAAAATAGGAGCCTCGCAGGCTTTTGCCTGAATAATCCTCTTCAAAATTTCCTCGCAGTCCAAACCGACCGTTGCCCAGGCTGCAGATACTTTCACTGACTTCATGAAATTCGCGATGAAATCCTTCTTCGATTATCTGCCAGGGATGATGTTTCAGATAGTGTTTCATGATAGTTGTTCGATGATATGGGTTGGATTGGTCTGATCTAATCCGCTGATGACGATATCCGCAGCTTTGAGCGCTTCAGGATCACCGATGCCTACAGCTTTGCATCCGGCGCCTAGAGCTGCCTGTAAGCCTTTTACTGCGTCCTCAAACACTACGACTTCGGAGGGGTCCAGTTGCAGAGCTTTGCATGCATTGATAAATATTTCGGGGTGAGGCTTTGATTCTTTTGCATCGTTTCCGTCAAGTATAGCATCAAAACGGTCTTCGATCCCGAGTTTTTTTAATACACCTCTTGCATTTTTACTGGCTGATCCAAGCGCAAGGCGTAATCCTGCTTTACGCGTATCAATCAGAAAGGCAAAGGCACCAGGTAACAAATCACGTGGAGTAATTTGTTCGATGGCTTCCAGGTAGATATCATTTTTTCTGGCAGCCCACATTTCTTTCTCCGACTGCGTGAGTGCAATACCGTAGCGATTGAGCAGGTAATCAAGCGACTCCATCCGGCTTGCTCCACGAGTATGCAGGTCGTCTTCATCATTGATGTCTGCACCAAGTTGTGCCAACACTTTTTTCCATGACTGGAAGTGGTGTAAGGCGGTATCTACAATCACACCGTCAAGATCAAAGACAAAGCCTTTGATTTCAATAGGATGTTTATTACTGCCATCTGTGTTTTTTCTGTCCATATACTTGAGTTTCTCAGCAACGGCTGTAAATAAATCAATTGATTTTAAGTGGCCAAAGATATTACTCAGTTTTTGTCTGGCCATGACGCCACCATAAGCCTCCCGGATGGCATGAATATGGGTAGCATAGACATCTTCCAGTCCGCTCCGATGGCTATCTTTCAACTGATCATCATATCGCATCACCAGGTTCATGTCACCTATAGCTTTCAGGCGTATGAGGAGTTCACTTTTCTGGCCGGTGAGGCTCCATCCATGTAACAGCATCCTATCAGCGGCCTCGTCTGATCCTGGGGTATAATATTCAGCAATTACCCTCAATACCCTGGTGACATTTTCCACATCCACTTCATATAAAATCTCCAAGGCTTCACGATCCAGAAATGAAAGGCTCAGTTCATATGCCCACTTAGAGACCAGGCCACGATCACCTGTTTGGCGAGCAGCTCGCAGACCTGCCTGCAGCATTCCCCGAACAATAGTCTTATCATAATCTGTGGTCTTAACAGCATGGAGTGAGTAGATAACATCTTCATATTCCGTCTGGCGGCTTAATTCCTGGATGATGTCCGGCATGCTTGCCTGGAGTAAACGGGCCAACTCTTTTCCTGTAGACTTCATCGACCATAATCTCCTCCAGCGCATCATAAAGCTGGCCCAGAGAACTTGCTGCTTCAAATCGCTGATGCTCTTTCGCTCTGCCAGTTGATACGCAGCCTGCCTTGACTTTGCTTCGAGGATGAAGGGCTCTACGGACAATAACATAGGAGCACATCCCTTCAGGAAAGAAAACCCTTCGCGGCTGCTGATTTCCATGGCCAGGTTGATGGCAGATTGTTGTAATCGCGGTGCCATCGTTTGATGACATAGGGCATCGAAAAGCCGGAGCGCAAAACGGAGTTCCGTGAAAAGTTGCTCCTGGTATTGGGGTACCTTGATGATGAGCCTGTTGAGGTGATGAATCGTTGCTTCAAGGATCAGCAGCGTCTCGGCAAGGGCTTTGTCTTTTAATAATTGTTGCGCCTGGCGAAGGAGGGTAGAGATAATATTGCGAACAGTCTTAAGGTTGTTGCGGTTGAGCTTAATGTTCCCGTATTTGTCAATCGGGGTCATGTCGGACAAGAGATGGTGGTAGTTCGGTTTTTTGATCAGATGCAGGTAATTGGCCAGCACCTCGGCTCTGAAACCGCTGTGGGATTGGCCATAGCTTGATATAAATCCACGCAGTTCTGTGATCGTTAGCTTACGAAGCACGTCATCAAGTAGCAGGTTTTCATGCTTTGATTTGGATTTTCCACGTCTGGTGCGCAGGATATGGTCTCTTAGGATCAGCAGTGCTGCCAGAGAATGCTTGCAGACTTTAGCGCGTTTGTAGACGGTACAATGGCATTTGGCAGATACAGTGCCATCGGTCTTTACGGCCATTTCGACGTGATAATCCGGTTGTTTTGAAAGGCAATGATAGAAACCTGGTTCCGGTTCGGTCAGATCGTATTCAGTGGTCTCCTTTACCAAATCCATAGCTTCCTCCAGTAAGGCAGGCGCATAATGGCTTTCTATATCAAAAAGGACAACTTTCATCTCCTCGAAGGATTGGTTTTGACAAAGCAATCGTGTTTTATCACCCGCTATCGCATAATTTGGCTGAATAGATGGTTGAATCCCCTTGATTGCACATAAATTTGCTAAGGTAACGCTGTCCTATGGAAGTAAAAGATGTTTGTTTCGTCCGTCATGCCAAATCAAGCTGGGATCAACCCGGTCTGGATGATTTTGATCGCCCGCTCGATAGGAGGGGGCTCCATGATGCGCCTATGATGGCCCGCAAAATGAGGGAATTGGGCCTTATCCCGGATTATATTATCACCTCCGGAGCCAACAGGGCCAGATCTACAGCCGAATATTTCAGGCAGGAGTTTGATCTGAGTCATGATCATTTTAAAATCAACAATGATTTGTACGAAGCCTCTGCGGAGACGGTATATGAGGTCTTGCAGTCAGCTCCGGATTCTGCAAAGTTTGTCTTTCTGTTCGGACATAATCCAACTTTTACCTGGGTGGCCAAAAGTATAGCTGGTGTGCATATAGACGAAGTGCCCACCTGTGGCATAGTCCATGCACAGGCGATGATCTCCAGCTGGAAAAAATTCAAATCTGAATATGCCGGATTTATCGGATTTCATTATCCTAAACAATACAAAAAATGATGAAACCTGGGATTTGGTGGCTGCTAGTTATCATGCTATTGATGGGATGCGAGGGCAGCAAAACGGATGTAAAGTATTTGTTAACGGACGAACAACTTTCCAGTCTTATGTTTGATGTCCAATTCAGCGAAGTCGCATTGGCTGAAGTGACAGGAGAGAGACAGGATTCATTAAGAGATCTTTTCTGGCTTCGCTTTACTAAGGTATACAAGCACAGTGTACCTGAAATCAAAGATGAGATCCGGAAACTTGAAGAAGACCCGGAGAAAATGAAAGTCATCATGGACCAGGTGCAAGTCATGTTGGATTCAATACCATAATACTCCAAGATGTTTAAGAATTTAAGCCTGCGTACCATGTCACTGCTGGGAGCGCTGGCCATAACACTTTTTGCAGGACTAGGCATTTGGATCGGACAAAAGACACTTTTTATTCCGGTCAATGGAAAGTATGCAGCCATCATGGTGATTGCTGTAGGGCTATTTGCCTATCTAGCTATTCAGTTTATCCTCGATCGCTACATCTACAGGAGGATCAAGCTCATCTATAAGATTATCAGGAGATCCAAGACGTCGGTGCCGGACAAAAGGGCCTTCCAGAATATGGATAACCCGATTCTTGATGGGGTAGAAAAAGAAGTGCAGCAATGGGCCGAATCGCAGCAAGACGAAATCGAAACGCTCAAAACCCTTGAAGCTTACCGGAAAAGGTATATCGGTAACGTGTCGCATGAACTCAAAACACCCATCTTTTCTATTCAGGGTTATATCTATACGCTCATCGATGGTGGTCTCTATGATGAAAATGTCAACATGAAATATCTTGAAAGAGCTGCCGCTAATGTTGATCGGTTACTCACTATCGTCCAAGACCTCGAAGAGATCAGTAAACTTGAATCTGAGGATCTAATTCTCGACATTCAGAAATTTGATATCAAAGCCCTGGTCAGAGAGATCTTCAGTGACCTCGAAGTCAATGCCAAGTCCCGAAGTATCACATTGACCTTTAAAGAAGGGGCGGACAAATCCTATAATGTAATGGCTGATCGGGAAGGTATCCGTCAGGTATTGACAAACCTGATCCTCAATTCCATCAAGTATGGTGTTGATAATGGGGTTACCAAGGTGAGTTTCTATGTGATGGACAAGCAAATCCTTTTAGAGATTTCAGACAATGGAATCGGCATAGAGGAAAAGCATCTCAAACACCTGTTCGACCGCTTCTATCGGGTCGACAAAAGCAGAAGCCGCGAATCCGGTGGTTCAGGACTTGGACTCTCCATCGTCAAGCACATCCTCGAAGCCCACAATCAATCGGTCAATGTCAGATCTACGACCGGGAAGGGATCTACCTTTGGATTTACTTTGGATAAAGTTGCAGATTAATCTATTGAGGAGTTTGGTATGAGTTGTGAGTTGTCAGTTGTGAGTTGTCAGTTGTGAGTTGTCAGTTGTCAGTTGTGAGTTGTCAGTTGTCAGTTGTGAGTTGTCAGTTGTCAGTTGTGAGTGACCTTGCGTCGCCCTCGCGTTTCACGCCTCACTGTCTTCACTCAGCATCATTTCATGATGGCGGGATCTCCGCTACGATCTATCTCCTGCCTCCTATTTCCTGATTCCTATTTCCTGATTCCTAATTCCTAATTCCTATTTCCTAATTCCTATTTCCTGATTCCCATTTCCTATTTCCTAATTCCTATTTCCTAATTCCTAATTCCTATTTCCTGATTCCTATTTCCTAATTCCTAATTCCTAATTCCTATTTCCTGATTCCCATTTCCTATTTCCTAATTCCTAATTCCTATTTCCTATTTCCTATTTCCTAATTCCTCACGACGTGTGCAAATCATGACTGACCGACTCCTCCTGTAGAGGGTCATTGCTGGTACCATCGAGCATAGATTTGATTTCGTTTCTGACTTTGAAATATTCAGGCAGTTGTGACGGATCCATCGCTTGTGGAGGAGGCATTTTTTCGCGGAGGTGATCCACTTGTTTTCCATTTTTCCAGAAACGGAAACATACGTGGCATCCGGTGGCTAGGCCAGTACGGCCGATATAGCCAATAGTCTGACCTTGCTTGACCATGACGCCAGGTCGGATACCTCTCCCGAATTTAGACATATGGAGGTATTGAGTCTCATAGGTCTTGTCATGTTTCATTTTTACAAAGTTGCCATTACCGGAGGTATAGGATGCGTTGGTGATGCGGCCATCGGCGACTGCCCGAATAGGTGTACCGCAAGGTGCTGCATAATCGGTGCCGAAATGACCTTTGTTTCTTTTCAGGATAGGATGAAACCGGTTTTTTGAAAACCGACTAGAGATGCGGCTGTACTCAACAGGTGATTTCAGGAAAGCTTTTTTCATCGGGCGGCCTTCGAGGTCAAAGTATCCGTCATGCTTACCACTGTTGTATCGGATAGAATAATATTCTGATGATCCTGATTTGTACTGCGCGCCGATGAGTTTACCGATGCCTAGGGGTTTGCCCTCAACATATTTGCGCTCGTAGACGAGTTTATATGAATCCCCCTTCTGTAGGTGATAAAAGTCCACTGACCATCCAAGCGCGTCTTCCATGGCAGCGATAAGTTCTAATGGAAGGTTTTGGTCTTCCATACTGACCCACAGTGATTGATCAATGATGCCACCTGCAGTTTCAATTCTGACTTCTGTCTCTCTTTCGATCACTTCAACGCGGATACTGTCATCGAGGTGGAATAGAATCCTGCGATAAGGATCCGGCTCATACACGAGGGCTTGCACAGTGGAGTCCGCGAGGTCAGTAATAATCGTCAATTCTTTTCCTGCCCGGATAGAGCGAAAAGGAAATATGGAGCTCGCAGCCCGGATGAGCTGATCGATTTTAAAATATTCGACACCCCGGCTTGAAAGCAGGTTGCCAAGCATGTCATTAGGTTTGATCAGCAGTTTTTCAAGTCCTACCAGACCCAGATCCCAATGCAGGAACTGTTCGCAATTCTCTTCACAAGCTTGTTGTTCGGCTGTTTGAGTCTGGATGTCCCGGTTGATTGTCTTCGCTACATTGAGTGCAACGGCTGTGCTCAGGATAAGCAGCACAGAAATGGCATACCTTGTGAGATGAGTCTTGGTCAATAGCTTAATTTTGTCGCAAGATAGATTAATACTCCACAAAGGAGAGCTTAAGGAAATGTTAAGAAAGGAACAAAAAAGGACGTTAAGGTGTGGAAATCAGATTATTGAGGTGACCAAACCCTTGGTGATGGGGATTATTAATGCAACCCCGGACTCTTTCTACATCCAGAGCAGAACCAATAATTCTGTCGAAAGAGCTCTCGAAATGGCCTCTCGAATGTTAGATGAAGGCGCCGGTATGCTCGATGTTGGCGGTATGTCTACGCGTCCTGGAGCGACGGAAATACCTCTCGAAACAGAACTTGAGAGAGTGATCCCGGTTATTGAAGCGATACACGCCAGTTTTCCTGATGCATTGATTTCTGTGGACACCTACCGAGCCAAAATTGCTGATGAAGCTATAAAAGCGGGAGCCACCATTGTTAATGATATCTCCGGTGGCCAATGGGACACGGAACTTTTAAGCGTGGTAGCAAAGCATCAGGTAGCGTATGTGGCCATGCACATAAGGGGTATCCCTGAAAATATGCAACAACATACAGATTATCAAGATGTTGTAAGTGATGTATTAAAGTACTTTGTCAACAAAATACAAGAGCTTGAAAAGGCTGGAATTAAGGAGGTGGTGCTTGATCCCGGTTTTGGGTTTGCCAAGAATTTGGAGCAGAATTATCAGTTGATTGACAGGTTGGGCGTGTTCCGGCTTTTGGGAAAACCGATTTTGGTTGGGCTCAGTCGCAAATCCACCCTTTCGAAAACAATCGGGAGGTCTGCTGAAGAAACACTGGAGGCCACTACGGCGTTGCACATGATTGCATTGCAAAACGGGGCATCAGTTTTGAGGGTTCACGACGTCAGGCCGGCCATGGATGCCATTGCCGTCTACAACCAACTTGTTGTAGCAAGCGTTAATAAAAAATAAAAGATTGATTATTACATCAATGCAACTCATTATATAACGTTATTGGAGAGGTAATGGAGAAAGAAGGCCAGGAGATGCAGCATCCGGAAGAAAAAAAGCGAAAGCGTTTTTTTCTTTGGCTTGGCCGTATACTGGTCTCGTTGATCTTGTTCAATGTAGCCATCATCCTTCTTGTTCATTTCCCTCCGGTTCAACGCTGGGGTCTAAACAAGTTGACATCATCAATCAGTAAAAAACTGAATTCAAGAGTCAGTATTGAAAAGTTTACATTAAATCCGATCTCTGATCTGACCCTCCGTAATATTCTGATCTATTCTCCGGAGCATCCAGCGGATACACTCTTGTATGCTGAAAATTTGCATGTTGATTACAAGCGCATTTGGGACATCTTGTACCGCAGGATTACCATTACCCAGTTAGGTATAGAAACAGGAATGCTCAACATCCATAAGGTAGCAGGGGATAGCCTGACAAATCTTGATCTCGCACTTTTGCGCTTGATGCCACCCAGGAACCCAGACAAAGGGGATTTTGTCCTTGATCTGAAGACCGTAAATGCGAAATCATTGAATGTTCGCATGGATGATGAGTCCAGTGGCTCCTTGATGAATTTGTATTTCAAACGAGCAGATATAGAACTGGATACCCTTGATCTCACCGGCAAGTATGTTGATATCGGCGATCTGGATTTGGATGAACCTCGGATCAGCATCATCAGCAGGTTACCGTTGGTTGAAAGTGGAAAAATGCCCGCATCTGACAGCAAGACCTGGAGCATGGACATAGATTTTGTCCGGATTACAAATGCTCAGTTCATAACCGATAACAGAGCTAAGGCTTTGGCTTTTTATCCAAACGGAAGAGGTATCGACTATGCTCACATGGTCCTGGAAGATGTAGATATTGCGATGGACTCTTTTCAGCTTCGTGGATGGGCATTTAAAGCCAAAAACATTGACATGCATATTTTGCATCAAAACGGATTTGAAATCAACACCCTGGCCGCAGACAGGGCTTCCATCTCACAAGATGGTATCGTACTCGAGGCATTAAAAATCAAAACGGAGCAAAGTGAAATTGACAATTCTGTTTCCTTGTTGTTCTCCGGCTACAAGGATTTTGCTTCATTCGTTGATTCAGTTAAACTTGATCTGCCGGCTGCTGATATACAACTCAACATCAATGACCTGCTTTCAATTGTGCCAGGTCTGCAAAATGTTGATTTTTTCAAAGACAATGCTTCAAATGATATTACGCTGCAGGGAAAAGTATCGGGCAATATCAACAGATTGAAGATCAAAAATCTGAATGCGAGCCTCGGTGCATTGAGTATCACCGGAGATTTCCGGTCACGTGACCTCGCTGTCACCGGATCGCAGCTGATCAGCCTGCATCTTCAGAAATCTGCATTCAGCTCAGCAGCCTTGAAAAGTATTTTTCCAAAGATGAAAATCCCTCCTATCCTGGATAAGCTGGGACAGATTAGTTTTTCCGGTGACTTTGATGGCTATCCTGATGACTTCGTAGCCTTCGGTGCCTTTAATACATCTCTTGGGAAAATAACCCTGGACATGAACCTGAATATCGCTTCAGGAATTGCGGATGGAAAATATTCAGGCAGAATTGCCTTAGAAGATTTTGACCTTGGCAGGTTCACAGGCAATCCTGATCTAGGACGCGTGACAATGTCCGGAAGAGTCATTGAAGGAGTTGGTTTGGCCTCAAAATCATTATACGCTGATATCACGGCTCAGTTATCTTCCCTGGGCTACAAAGGCTATATCTATCATGACGCCCGCGTGGATGGACAAGTGACCGGAAAACTTTTTAGCGGAACACTGGATATCAATGACCCCAATTTGGACATGCATTTTGAAGGAACAGTGGATATGCGCGACAGCTTGCCGAGACTCGATTTTATATCCAGAATAGATAGTATTCACTTCTGGGAGTTGGGCTTATCAAAGGAAGCTATGAGCATCAAGGGTATTCTGGATGTAGATATGCGGGTTGGCAAGTTTAATCAGATAGAGGGTTCCGTACTGGGGGAGAATATTGTTTTAACGATCAAGGATGTTGATTATGAGTTGGATAGTCTTTATCTCACAGCTGCTAAGGATTCTATTGCTTCGGACAGGATTTTTACGCTTGAATCTGATATACTTTCGGGTACAGTATCGGGTGTGTTTGATCCATTTCTGCTGGTAGGCCAGTTGCAATACTATCTCCATGACCAATACCCAAGGGCTATTGATGTGCCTGCAAATCCACGGAAACCAGAGGTCATTCAACGTCTCAAATGGGACCTTGACGTGCATGACAGCAGGCATTGGTTTGACCTGGTCGGTGTTAAAAACCTCCGTGTAAAAAATGCATCAACCCAAGGCGTGCTCGATCTGGTTGGAAATACAACAAGCGGTGTACTTTACCTGCCGGAGTTGCATTATGATAATATCAATGCGTATGGCGCGACGATTGCCTTTACAGAGACGAAGGGAGTTGCAGGAGTTGATCTCGAGCTGATCGCGGCGGATATTAAGGAAGGCGTATTTTTTGAGGATGTATTTATCAAAGGATCCGCTACGGATGACAGCGTGAAGGTCAATTTCAAAACTGACCAACTCGCGGATATCGTTGATGAATTGGATCTCGACATCACCGCCAGACCGGAGGGAGGTAACTGGAGTATTTCTTTCAGTCCGATTACCCTGTCCATGTTTGGAGATGACTGGAATATCCCTGATGGAAACAAAGTTGAAATCAGAAAGAATGAATTTACACTTGAAAATTTCGAATTGCTCTCCAGCAGCCAGCAAATTATCCTTGATGATGTAGATCATAAAGGTATAGAAGCATATGTGACCGGCTTTGATATCAGTTACCTTAACGAAATCTGGATCAATGATAAGTTTGATTTCTCAGGGGTGTATACACTTGACCTTGAAGTAGATAATTTGTACAATATTCAGCAGATGGAGATTGATCTGAGTCTGCCTGCCCTGAAGATCAACAACGTGCCTTACGGAGAGATGATCCTGACGGCGAGTATGAAAGATCCTAAAGATTCTGTTCTGATCAACCTTTTTCTGGCCAATAATGAAACGTCACTCATCGGCGTCGGCGCTTACCTCCCTCCGATCAATTCCATTCCCAAAGAACAGCAAAACTATCTGCGTTTAGATCTGACAGCTTCCGAGTTTCCACTTGACTTCCTTGAATTTTTGCTTGGAGGAAACATCAGGGACACGGAAGGCTCCGTAGATATGAAGCTCAGCCTGACCGGAAAGACAAATGCACTGAATCCAAATGGTGGAGGAAGAGTATTTAATGGAAGTACCACCATTGATTATCTGGGAGCTGCCTATTCTTTTCATGACCAGCCCTTCACGATAACCCCCAGTATGATAGACCTCTCGGGTACGGTCTTGTACGATGTGTTGGGCAATACCGCTACTGTGCAGGGGGGCTTAACGCATCGCTATTTACGGAACCTCGGTTTGAATGCGACGTTGATGTCTGACAAAATATTAGGCCTGGATGTGACCTCCGAAGAGAACAATGTCTTCTACGGTCAGGGCATTGGATCTGTATTTGCAACTTTCTCTGGTACGGTGGCCAATGCAAGAATGGTGATCAATACGACGACAGCAAAAGGGACACATATTTTTATTCCTTTGTCAGGCGCTGCAGATGAAACGGACAGGGACTTTGTCTTATTTCTAGAGAATGGAATCCTTCCGGTCACGCCGCTGACTCAAATTGGTATCAGCGGGATTAATCTTGAACTCAATATGACGATCACAGAAGATGCTATCGTCGAACTCATTTTTGACGAAAACACCGGTGAGGTCATGCGAGGCGAAGGGAATGGTAACTTGCGGCTTTCGATGAACCGTTTAGGAAATTTCTCCATGCAGGGCAATTACAAGATTGAAAGGGGGGATTATTTGTTTACCAATTTCAGGGTGGTCCGAAAGCCCTTCGAATTGAAGCAAGGCGGTGAAATCATATGGGACGGAGATCCATACGATGCTACCCTGAATGTTCAGGCAAAATATAAAGACCTGGAAGCTCCTGTCTACAATCTCATCTCGGAGTACATTACAGATGTGGAAGCCCAGAAAGACTTGTACGATCAATCGAAGCAACGTACGAAAGTTGATCTGAACATGACGCTGACCGGTTCGCTGTTACATCCTGACATTGCATTTGACATAGCATTCCCTGAGCTATCCGGCGTGCTCAAAGGATATACCAATTCCAAAATGACAACTTTGAGGGCTAATGAGAATGCGATGTTGCAACAGGTGGTGGGATTGCTCCTCACCAGGTCCTTTCTGCCAACGACTTCGGGTACTTCATCCGGGTTGTTATTGACAGAAGGTATTGACAATACCCTGAGCGAGTTGATTTCCTCCACCTTGTCCGGATACCTGGGCGGTCTGTTAGGTAATTTGATTCCGACAGGTGAGGTGTTGTCAGACATTACCTTTCAAATGAACCTTGATCTGCCGATCACACAAGGGGCGACATCTGATCAGCTCAATCCGCTTGAAGATCCGTATGCTACGGTAGTAGAGTTTGATCTTCCGCTTAAGTTTTTTAGTGACCGCCTTGAAGTATCTGTGGGAGGTGATTACGTGACCGGCGCGACGATTGGAAATGCCTCGGAGTATCTGGCAGGGGATGTCACCTTCGGGTACAAATTGACACCCGATGGCAGACTGAAGATCCGCGCGTTTAATGAAAATACAGTGACGGTTGAAGGAAGAAAAAACAAAGTGGGTGTCGGCCTTACGTATCGGAGGGAATATGATAGTTTTCTTGAACTGCTTGGAAAAAAGAAAAAGGATCAATAGGCCGGGTATAAAAAGCAGAAGATAAAATTCACCTCCTGCTTTTATTAATCAAAACATAAAATACCGGCTATCACCGCCATATGAATAAATGAATGAACCACGACTGTTTCCTAAAGTCCATGGTCTGCAACTCTAAATCTTCCTTTGTCATACATTACATTTTTTGGCAAGCGCACTTCAAAGAAATATATACCTGCTGTTAACTCGGAAACATTGATCCTGACCTGATTTTCAAAATCCTGATTTGCCACAACCTGGCCACCATAGTTGTATATCCTTAGATTGACTATACCTAAACCTGCTGGAACTTCTACATGAATCTCATCTGTGGCAGGATTTGGATTTACCCTTGTTGTAAAATTTTTACTAAGCGGAATGGCTACGTCTGTCAGGGTTTCCAGTGCGAGGTCATCCAGCATCAAGGTTGTTCCAGAGGTAGGTAGATCGTAGGAGGAATAAATGAACAGAGAAAAAGAATCTGGTTGGACAGTTGCTGAATAATAGTGTATCGGAATTTCAAAATGCTCGTAGATGATTGTGCTGCGTTTAATGTCCAAAGCACCCCAGCCAATGTTTCCTCTTCCATCCTTTAAAGTGACACGGATACTGGCATAGTCGTCACCTTTAAGGTCAGCCTTATAGTATCCTGTTATTTTTTCCGGACGAGTGTTGATTTTATTTTTGAAAAAGGCAATCGCAGGCATGGGCATACCAATAGAATCCTCTCCTGTCGTCAGGACGAGTGCATAGGTTCCCGTATTGGCATCCTCGGTGAGGATGACATTGGATGGCAGGCCTGACGCAACACATTGTGATGCTGACGTAGCCCAACATTTAGGATCATCAAAAGGTATCGGTTCAACAATACACCAATCCTCATAGGTTGCTTTTTGGGTTATCGGTACCGGCGCATTCAGATTAGAGTCGCCACGTTGCTGAGCAATGATAGGCAACCCTGTCAAGATGAAAATCGCAAGTGTAATGATGGCAGATTTCATGTTCAAAGGGTTTAAGTCAATTGTTCATTTGCAATTTACCCTTGATTGTATCCTGAAGTCAATGATGTGAATCATTGTGGGGTATGACTTCAGGCAACAACATGCTTCTTTTACCCTCTTACCCCCTAAAAGCTAACGTTTACACCTAAATAGGAAATAGACTTGCATGCTATCTGTTTCATGAATGGTTCATTGATATCCGAACAGATGGCCGTTTCAGGAGGTTGGTCCTGCAACCAAGAGGATTCAATAGGGAATCTCTATAGTAAATTGATGAAAATTTCGTCTTGCCAGCATTTGCCAATGACCGTTGCAGGAGCAAACAGTTCGGCTCCGCTCTCAACGACGCTCCTGCAAAGGCCTCCTTTTTTGAGAACTGTATAAACTTTAGCCCTAAACGGGATAGGTATTTAACTGCTGTATGGAGGTTTTCCTACGGCTTCTCCTTCGCTTCAGCTTGCGCCTCATCGGATTTAGCTTAGCCGGCAGCTAACCAAAATCCGTATATTTGTACTCCTTTTTAGCTAAAATCAGAACCTGAAAACATCATGTTTCAAAGCCTTACTGACAGCCTCGACAATGCGTTTAAGACCTTAAGAGGGGATACCAAGCTTACCGAACTCAATATTGCGGAAGCTATCAAAGAGATCCGTAGGAGCCTCGTGGCTGCTGACGTTAACTACAAGATAGCCAAGGAGTTTACCGATAAGATCAAGGAAAAGGCACTAGGGACCAAAAACATACTTTCTTCCGTAAAGCCCGGTGAACTGATGATCAAGATCGTTCAGGATGAGATGATTGATCTCATGGGCGGCCAGGCAGCAGGTATCAATATCAAAGGAAATCCGGGTGTGGTGCTCATTGCAGGTCTTCAGGGTAGTGGTAAAACTACCTTTTCAGCCAAGTTGGCCAATTTCCTCAAGACGAAAAGAAAAAACAAACCTCTCCTGGTAGCCTGCGACGTCTATCGTCCTGCCGCTATGGATCAGTTGTCCGTCCTTGGAGAATCTATAAAAGTACCTGTCTACAAAGAACCTGAATCCAAAGATCCAGTCGCTATTGCCCTCAAGGCTATCGAACATGCCAAAATCCATGGGTTTGATGTAGTTATCATAGATACCGCAGGTCGTCTAGCCATCGATGAGGCGATGATGACAGAGATACGTCAGATCAAGGAAGCTGTTCAACCTAATGAGACCCTCTTTGTCGTGGATGCTATGACAGGTCAGGATGCAGTTAACACAGCGCTGGCTTTCAATGACGTCATCAATTATGATGGGGTCGTGTTGACCAAACTGGATGGCGATACCAGAGGTGGTGCAGCATTGTCGGTAAACTATACGGTTGGCAAGCCAATCAAATTTGTCAGCACCGGAGAGAAGATGGAAACCATCGATATGTTTTACCCGGACAGGATGGCTCAGCGTATCCTCGGCATGGGTGATATCGTTTCTTTTGTAGAGAAAGCGCAGGAGCAATTTGATGAGAAGGAAGCCAAGCGGATCGAGAAGAAAATCAAGAAGAATACGTTTGACTTCAATGATTTTCTCGGCCAGATGGCACAGATCAAGAAAATGGGTGACCTCAAATCACTCATGAGTATGATCCCCGGTGTAGGCAAAGCCATGAAGGATATAGAAATTGACGACAAAGCATTTGTCAAGATAGAATCCATCATTCAGTCCATGACCCCAACAGAAAGAGAAAGCCCTGAGCTCCTCACTATGAACCGCAAAACCCGAATTGCCAAAGGCTGCGGACGTGATATCCACGAAGTCAATATGTTTATCAAACAATTTGATCAGATGCGCAAGATGATGCATACGCTGAGCAAGGGCGATAATATGCAACGCATGATGAGCCAGTTTAAGGGGAAATAGGCAGGGTTCAGTCAACTGTCTCCAGGTTATAGTTTGTAGTATTTAGTAGGTAGTTTTTAGGCTACTGGCGTTAGATTTCAGACCCAAGACTCTATACGTAGGAATGTAGGTCCTTGTCCTTTTCGAAGGGTGGTCCCCAAGCTTGTCGAAGGGTGATCCTTGTCCTTTTCGAAGGGTGATCCTTGTCCTTTTCGAAGGGTGGTCCCTGAGCTTGTCGAAGGGTACTTAGTGAAGACCTCTCTTAATTCCTCTTCGCCTTTTCGCATGCGAAAAGGCGAAGAAAAAAGATATACATTATTTCTCTTCCCTTCGCCAAGCTAAGGGATCGTTCACTACCATTTAACCTTCTGTGCGCCTAAGCTTTCAGTCAGCAGTCAGTCGAAGTATATGATACTCAATTGCATGATGCGTCTGGAGTCTTCCGTCTATAGTCTATAGTCTAAAGTCTTAAGTCAACAGTTGACACAATCCATTCGAATTATTTGCCTTGTGGGCGCTGTGCATTTACAGGCCGGCCGGTGCGGATAGTTGTATTCAACTTGGCTTTGGGTTGGACTTTTTTAAGGTCTTTTGGCAGAGGGGCCAATTTGCCCTTTCCTTCTTCGTGTTCAGCGGCAGGATTTGTCTTGGCACCTTTTACCTGTTTGGAGTTATTGCCTTGAAATTTGAATGGTGACTGTTTCATTGGATTAGCGTGTTAGGTAATTATTAAAGAAGAAGATTTAAGAAGTAAAGATACTATAACGAGACAATGCAAGTGGAGGTTCCACGGCTCACCTTGGAATAAAGGACATTTTCAATTAGTAAGAGTGGAGTCTTAAGCGTGGTTGGCGATTCATTCCTCCTTCCCTTAAGTTACAGCGAACGATGGTGAAAAGGGGAATAGATTTTCATAGTAAAAAGGTCGTCTTGAGGAAACTCTTTTTCCACAGAGGTGCTCTGGTGAAAATGTAAACAAAGGGAATGGCCTGATCCCAAATGATTTAGGGCTAAAGCCCTAGAGTCTGGAAAGAAGAATAACCTACCTTTATCGCAAGTAACGAAGCCATGACAGGATAGCTATGATTAAGGTCAGTATCATCGAAAATGATAAGTTTCTCTGCGAAACCTTGCGGGTTGTTCTCAATGCGAAGGATGAAGTAGAGGTCCTGTCCATCTATCTGAACGGTGAGGATGCGCTGGCTGCGCTGCCGGCCATCAAGCCAGATATAGTGCTAGTGGATATTGACCTTGGACATCACCGGATGAATGGGATCGAATGCATCACCTTTCTTAAACCGGAACTTCCCGATACTCAGTTTTTGATCCTGACCATTTTTGAAGATCATCAAAAGGTCTTTGATGCATTGTCTGCCGGTGCATTGGGATATGTCTTGAAATCCGATAAACCTGACAAGATCATAACTGCGATTCGTGATCTGCACGAAGGGGGTGCACCAATGAGTCCGTCCATCGCCCGGAAGATCGCGCTCTCCTTTAACCGTGATCATCTTGCAGATCCTAGACAGGTGGCTTTGCTCACAGCCCGGGAAAGAGAAGTAATTGACCTTATATCCAAAGGACGATTAGAAAAAGAAGTGGCTGCTGAATTGAATATCAGTTTGAAAACCGTGAAAGCGCATATCTCCAATATCTATACAAAGCTCCAGGTGAGGACCAGGGTAGAGGCGCTGAATAAGTATTTTGGAAGAAATGTATAAATAGCTACGAGGGTATTGAAAGGTTGTGGCTGTGAGATATTTGAGGTTGTTGGAGTAAACGCCAACAACGGCATCGAATAATAGAGTTTGCTGTGCCATCAAAAGAAACTCCAGTAAAGGCGATTTACACTTTAATTTGTAAGAGTACGGTGGTTCCCTTTTCTCCTGATTCAAATTGAGCAAGCCCGCCGATTTCCCCCATCCTTTCTTTTATGTTCTTCAGACCATTACCTGAGTTCCTTTGATTCGATTGCCCAAGATCAAATCCCTTGCCATTATCTTGAATTTTAATTGAAATCATATTTTCATTTTCAATTTGAATATTGACATTGATCACTTCAGGCTTCCCGTGCTTAATCGCATTGTTGATCGCTTCTTTAACACATAGAAAGAGGTGTTTTCGTTGCACTCCATTTAGCTGAATCTCAGGCATTGGATTCTCCATTTGCACATGAATTGGGATCTTGGCATTTTCCTGGAGCTCATGCGCATATCTTCGTATAAATAGGGCAAGGGAAGAGAGTGTATCATCTTTCGTGTTGACGGTCCAGATGATTTCACGAATGCTTTGATTGAGATCTTCACTGGACTTGCGTATTTTGTTTACTTCGGAAGTGAATTCAGGGTATTTTTCTTCAGCGTTGTCTGAAAGGTAATTGGATAGCAGGTGTATGGCGGACAGACCAGAACCCAGATCATCATGCATATCTCGCGAAATACGTTCGCGCTCTGTTTGTAAAGCTTGTTTCTTTTCAATTTCGATCCGCTGTATGGCCAAGAGGCGCTGGGTTCTTTGCAGAAAGATATAATAGATAATAGCAGCTATCATCAGCAAGACGAGTGATCTAAACCACCAAGTTTGCCACCAGGGAGGAAGGATGGTGATGGTCAGCGGTTTTCGTATATAGCTGTAGGTATATCCGTGGTCGATACTGGATCTGACGTCTAATATATACGTACCTGGAGGTAACCTTGTAAAAGTGACAAAATTTGTCTTCCCCGCTTCGCTCCATTGCTTATCAATGCCCTTTAAAAAATAAGAATAAAGGACACTTTCAGGATTGCGGTAATATTGGTTTGTAAATTCAAAGGTTAAAACATCCTGATTAAAAGGTAACGTAAGTTCCTGAACAAGATTGGCATTTTGATGAAGAATTTTGTCTGGCCCGGGTATCAACTGTTTATTAAACAGTTTTATACCAGAGATCATTGGAAGATGGAGTGTGTCTGGTGAAAAAGCGATTTCCGCATCAGCCATAGCGATACCTGAAGTCGTACCAAAGAGGACAGCTCCATTACTAAGCGCGCAGCTTGAATAAAAATTAAAAGAGTTTTGTGGTATTCCATCGAAAACAGTGAAATTCCGAAATCGGTTATCTTTATATTTCATACAAGCCAATCCTTTACTGGTAGAGCACCATAGATTTTTCTTAGGATCAATGACGATACCAAAAATATTTTGGGACTGAATTCCTGGCAAGGATGAGTAAGAAGTAAATATTTCAGTTGATCTATCCATGTGGAATAGCCCACCACTCATAGTGCCTACCCACAGATCGCCATCGTCCTCTTCAACAATAGTGGAAATGGATGTGGAACTTAATGAGCTGTTTTCAGGTGTATAATATTTAAACGAAAGATTTCCGGATTCATCATAGGTACATTTGGTGAGGCCCGAATCCCATTTTCCAATCCAGATGTTATGATCTTTTGTTTGCATGATCTGACTGATCGAAACGCCACCCACCTGATCTTTTGTTAGATGCGTCCATGTTCCGTTACTGGATTGAATATCAATTCCACTGGTATAGTTTCCAAACCATGTATTTTGAAGATGATCGGACATTACAGCTAAAAGGACCGGCGAAGAAATCCCATCGTTTTGTTCGGGATGAAAGGTATAATGTTGGGCAATTTCATATTCTGATGAAGTTTGATTGAATTTCAATCGATAAGCCCCAAAACCTTTGGTCGTTAACCAGATATTCTCTTTGCGCTCATCCATAAAACAATTAGCTGATTGCGGGATTTCCAGGCTCTTGTCGGAGTACAAGCCCGAATTCAAATCAAGCACTTGAATCCGATCTTTGTTCGAAACCCACACTCTATTCAGTTTGTCTTCGAAAATCAAGTAACTGTCTGAAAGACCCTTTAACCCTGGCAGCAAAGGAAGGGTTGAAATTAATTTACTTTTAAGGTCGGCTATAAAAGGCCCAGCATCTGTTCCAATCCAAAGTAATTTGTCGCTATCTTCATAAAGCGAATTGATGACATTGGAATGAAGAAATCCTGTACGTTCATCAGCTTCAAAATGTTGAATTGCGCCACTTTTTAAGTTCCACCGGTATAATCCCAAATCCATTGTCCCTATCCAAAGGGACGAATCGGAACCCAATAAAAGAGAACGGATATCGATGTGCTTAAAAATTTCTGGAATATCCATGGTATTGTCAAGTGAAAATAATCCATGCGAAGAACCAAACACAATGTGACCAGGAACTTGTTCAGCACAATAGACAGGTCCTGACACAAGGCTGTATGAAATCAATTTCAACGAATCACCATTGGCTTCAAAAGTGCTCAATCTCATGGCATTGAAAACGATAATCTGATTTTCCCTTGATTTAATCAAAACTTTAGCAAGGTGAATAGGATAAAAAAATGATTTTTGGAGTTGAAGATTAAAATAAACTAAACCGACTTCACCTCCGGTTATAAAAAAACCATTTGACAGTTTGATGATGTTTGAGTGCGCTGTGTTTAAATCATTAGGAATCGAAAGTCGCTCAACGGTGTTATCAAGAAGATTGATTCTATCTATAACATTGCCATTGCCCCAAGCGGTAAGATATAAATAGGACCCATCCTGGAGCAGATCTTTCATAATATTATGATGAATGGATAAGCTGTCATTTGGGTTGCTTTGGAACCAGACCATGTTTACACCATCATATTTGAAGGTTCCTGAATTGGTATTGAACCATACGAAGCCATAGGAATCTTTCAGTATTTCACCACAGGCTAAATGGCCTTCAAAAACATCATTGTGTACAGGAAAAAACTTGATGCCCTGGCTGAAACCAAAAGGGATGTAAAAGGAAATAATACTGATACCAGTAAGTATAACCCTTCTGAAGAGCCTTAACCGAATTTGAATAAAATTGGAATAGGGCCAGTCAAACATTTCACAATCCATAGCGCCGTAAATTACAATATAGTCCTGAAACCGCTTGTCCTGAGTATCTTTTTTCACTCTAAGCCTAAAGTCCTATTTTCTGCTAAAAGCAAAATGTTTTATTTTGAAACATCAAAAGAACAGAAGAAATGACACTTAATTTTTATATGATGGAGGTGATCCCGAAAATCCATGGCCTGAAAGGTCTACCCGATGCAAGGACGTCACCTCCAAAAACTACTTAAAGACTCGCTCCAGGCTATTAAACCAATTGCGGATGCAAAAGAAATATGGATTCATCTCAAAGATTCCAGGAAACTTCATTTGACCCTTTTGCCAATGGCTGAAGTATTAGGTCCTTTTATGTTTATCATCTGCCGGCAAGAAATTGAAATTGACAAGGTTACCGGTTGCCCTAGCTGAAGTGATGGCTGCTGTGATCGGTCCGTTTCATCCCGGCATCAGGAGAATAATTAAAGTAGTAGTGGATTCGGAAGCGAGGTATGAGCCTTTCAATGTGAGACCACTGCTGCAAGAAATACCGATTCAGATCACGCGAATAGATGATTTTATCCGGGACGGATAAGGCGGAACCTCAAAAAATCTGAATCCTTTTTAAAGCATTTCTCTTCAACGGGCATTACAGCTCCTGGCGGAGCTTTGCTTTCACATGTCATCATTGGATAAATGAACTGCACATGCTTTTGTATAGATAAAAATTGTATTGCTTAACCTTAAAATATGTAAACATGAAAAAGTCATTTTATTTAATTACTTGCTGCCTCCTCGCCGGAAGTATGTCCTTTATCAGTTGTAAAGATGAAGATGAATTTACCATTGAAAACAAAGCCGTTTCAGGTGATCTTGTCTTCGTTAGAACCGCTTTTATTCCGTTGACCTTTGATTCCACTGGAATGATCCCATTGTCCGCACAGATCACGATGGAGGGGAACGGCACAGTTAGCGATATAGGAGATGTCCTTTTCGCGACTACCTTCAAGATTGATCTTGTACTTGGTATGGGATACGATTTTGTGACCACGTATACAGGATCATCTCCCGGGGATGTTTTTTCCTCTACAGGGACTTCGCAAGTGCAGCCCAACGGTTCCTTTCTTGTGGTGGATAATTTGGGTTCTGGTACCGGAAAGTTTTCAAAAATGTCCGGAGACGGGTTCACCACCGTGTTGCTCAACCTGACCCAGGATGCAGGCACGGCGACTATGGCATGGACGGTGACGTATTAGGAAGTTCTAATCCATTTTGCAAGCAGCAATTGTTTGCTCCAGGTGATATTGCAGGTCTGATCTCTGTCAAAGGAAAGGAAATGAAAGCCCCAAAAATCCCCATTAAATACGTCCTGTCAAAACCAAAAAAAACTGATAACCTAACTTTAAAGCTTAATTAAAATGAAACATAAACCTTTCTACCTCTTTCAAATGAAGCACATTGCTTTAGCCATATTATTAGCTTTTGCAAACTACCTGCAGGCCCAGATCCAAAGTATCGCCAGTGGAGACTGGAGTGATCCTGATACCTGGGATTGTGCGTGTGTGCCCGCAACGACTGATGAAGTAACAATTCTAACTGGTCACGTCGTTACGCTTTCTTCGCCTGTGTCTATTGATCTGCCAGGTAACCTGGATGTCATTGGAACACTAAACCTTAACCAGGCATTTGGTGGGTCCGCTAATAAGTATATCCTATCCGGTGGAATACTAAATAGTTCTAGTGGAACAATGGGAGGTGTCTGTGAATGGATCATTGAGGTTGGAGGTGTGTTGAATGTATTGGCATCTTCCGGCTTAGGAAGTTCAACTACATTGCGCAACTATGGAACCTTTAACTGGGAAGCCGGATACATCAATGAAATGGGCCCATATAGTTGTTATTATGGGGCACCACCTCCTGCTTACTTCATCAATGAAGTAGATGGAATATGGAATCTTAACAGTGCTGACTATACTCATTTGGGTGCTACCTGGGTAACCAATCACGGCGAGATCAACAAGACCACTTCTGCTCTGTTTGAGTTCTCCGGCGGATGTGCCGGAAGTACATTGACGAATACAATAACAGGAACATTCAATATTGCTTCTGGGCAGATCGCATTTTATGCGGGGGCTACTACGCTGAATGGTACAGTAGATCTTGAAGGTATATTGCTGATCAATACTGCAGCAACAATTGGTGCCACAATGAGCCTGGAAGGGATATTAACGCTGAACGGGCCAACTGATCTGCTTGTTGGTTCATCCCTTACAGGTGATGGCGTATTGAATATAAACTCAACATTGAATATTCCGGACAATTTCACCTTTACACTTCCGACAATAAACGTTGTAGGAACAATAGCTGGCACCGGAATAAAAACATATGCCAGTGGCGTCAACCTGAATCTCAACTTAGGAGGACTTTCAGGGCTTGAACATTTGATTCAATTCGGAGCTTTGATGACAATCAATGGTGGATATTTCGGCAGCAATACGACGATCAGGAACCATGGAACAATTGACTGGGAAAGTGGATTTATCAATGAAATGGGTCCATACAGTTGCTATTATGGTGCACCTCCCCCTGCCATCTTTATCAATGAGAATGATGGAATCGTAAATCTAAATCAAGCAAGCAATGTTCATCTTGGAGCCACGCATAGCACAAACCATGGTTTATTTTATAAAACCACTTCGTCTCTGTTTGCTTTTAGTGCCGGATGTTCTGGTAGCCCTTTTACTAATGCTGCTACAGGCGAGATTCATGGTATCGGTACTATACAGTTTGATTTCAGTTTTACCAACCTGGGCACCATTGCACCGGGTCTTTCTCCTGGAGAACTAACATTAACTTTTGCAACAGTACCAAATAGTGTCCTGGATATAGAGCTTGCTTCTGACTCAGGCCCCGGCATAGGCCATGATCGTTTAAACGTAAATGGAAACTATACGGCATCAGGCACACTGAATGTCACCTTGGAATTGGGATATGTTCCTTCAGGCAATCCAACATTTGAAATCGTGAGCGCAACGGGACCTATAACAGGTATGTTTTCCATCATCAATTATCCTCCAGGGGATTGGTACATTGAATATTATACGAATACTATTCTCATTGGTAAGATATCTAACACACCTGGATGTTCAGATTTGATTTCTCCAGTAGATGGCTCTACACTCGTTTCTCCTGACGCAGATCTTCAATGGACTGCAATTGCTGAAGCAGATGGATACCGCCTTTCGGCAGGCACATCTTCTGGAGGTACAGACCTTGTCAATGATGTTGATTTAGGAAATGTAACCACCTATGATCATGGTATGCTCTGGCCATTTGGTAGTTTGATTTATGTTACAATAACACCGTATAATGAGAACGGTGATGCTGCTGGTTGTGGCGAGGCGTATTTTACGATTGCCCCTCAATGCCCAGCAGGAAATGTTTTGCTCCATAACCAGGCTCAGGTTGATGCTTATGTAGCAACTTATCCTTATTGTGCAACAATCTCGGGCAACCTGGAAATCGGAACATGGGGATCCAGTGTGACTAATGTATCTGGACTCATTAACCTTACTTCGATAGCAGGCTACCTGTTTATTATTGGCAATACCAGTTTGGCGAACCTGAGCGGACTGAATAATTTATTATCAGTTGGTGGGACCTTTGCAACATTTTCTAATCCCCTATTGCAGAATTTTAATGAGTTGGGTAATCTATCGACTATAGGTGGTGGACTTGATATATGGAATAATGCGGCACTTACTACCTTAGGATTAAGCGAACTGATATCAGTCGGAACATACGTATGGTTTGATTCCAACTCATCTCTTGCAGATATGAATGGACTACAGTCGCTAACTTCTGTTGGGACATTTTTTTGGATATGGGGAAATCCTTCTTTGACTAATTTCGTAGGACTGGAAGCACTTTCTAATATAGGAAGTGATTTTTATATTATAAATAATGGAGCGCTTACTTCCTTTTCTGGACTAAACAGCCTCAATACTATCGGGGGATGGGCAATTATAGGAAACAATTCGTCTTTAACTAATTTTAATGGACTTGGGAATCTTGTTTCAATCGGTGGTTATCTTAATATCAGAGAAAATAACTCACTTGTCAATCTTACAGGATTAGAGGCATTACAATCCATTGGAGGGAATCTCAATGTTTACACTAACAATGCAATGGTGGATCTTTCCGGATTGAGTTCACTAAGTTCTTTGGGAGCGTATTTTCGTATTTTCAACAATGCCTCGATGACCAGCTTGGCAGGCGTTGAAAACCTTGCAGCCGTTCCAGACTATGTTTTTATTGAAGCAAATCCTTCGCTCGTCAATCTTTCCGGATTAGATGGGCTAACGTCCATCGGTAACTATCTTCATATCAATGCCAATAATTCACTGGTCAATCTGACAGGCTTAGGCTCATTACAAACCATAGGAGGAACTTTTGTGCTCTTTAACAATGCCTCACTGATCAGCCCGGCTGGAATAAGCGCATTGACTTCGATTGGTGGGGATTTTGATGTTTTTCAAAATGGCTCTATGACAAGTATGAATGGTTTGGGTGGACTGACGACCATTGGAGGGTTTTTCCGTGTTTGGTTCCATAGCTCATTATTAAATATGTCTGGATTGAACTCACTCACTACTGTCGGAGGCGATGTTACTTTCCAAAGCAATGGTGTCATGACTAACCTCGCCGGACTTTCTTCACTTGAAATGATAGGCGGCGAATTAAGGGTTTGGTACTGTGATGCATTAATCAGTATTGCAGGCCTTGAAGGGCTCGCAACAGTTGGAACTAATGTGTTCATACAAAGTAATTATACGCTCACTTCACTGACGGGCCTTGATGCATTGACGAGTGTCGGTAACGAGTTTCGTGTCTGGTTCAATCCTTCATTGACCAATTTGACAGGCGCTGGCGCATTGACATCTATTGGTGGAGATTTGTATATTCAAAGCAATGATGCCATGATCAACATGGAAGGAATAAACGCCTTGACCTCAGTGGGGGGCGATGTCTATCTGTGGTATAGTGCTTCTATTGAAAATTTTAGCGGATTAAATTCACTTCAATCCATTGGCGGATTTCTGAATATCTATGCCAATAGCACACTGAGTAGTCTGACGGGACTGGAGGCACTAGAAACTGTAGGGGATTATCTGCAGATTGCGTTCTGTCAGAATTTGGTCAATATGGACGGCCTTTCATCCCTTACAAGCACCGGAGGCTGGGTCAACATTCAAAGCAATATGGACCTCTTCAGCCTTGAGGGTCTTTCAAACCTCAACTCAATCAATGGAGAGCTCTCGGTTGCCTGGAACGATGTACTACCATCACTCAGTGGACTCGACAATATAGATCCTAACTCCATCACCCATTTGAATTTGGTCAATTCATGGCAGTTAGATGTTTGCAGTGTTCCCAGTATATGTGCCTATCTCGACAATCCCGCCAATACTGCCACCATTTCAGGAAATGCGTACGGATGTGCAGCTCGGGCTGAAGTAGAATTCTTCTGCTCCGATAGCGATGAGGATGGCTTCGGCATCGCGCTCGATTGTGATGACACTGATCCAAACCAATACCCCGGCGCCCCCGAAATCTGCAACGGCGAGGATGACGACTGCGACGGCCTGATTGATGAAGGCCTGGCAGACACGGATGGAGATGGCGTTTGTGATGTCATTGACAATTGCGTGCTCACGTCAAATCCCAACCAGGAGGATATGGATACGGATGGCATAGGCGATGCCTGCGACAACTGTGTCAATACGTATAACCCAGATCAGGAGGACAACGAGAGTGATGGCATCGGGGATGTCTGCGATCCAAACGATGATAACGATCCGTCCGACGACAATCTCGACTGCGCTCCATTTGATCCGGCTATTTTTCCAGGGGCTATTGAGATATGTGGAGATCTGATTGATAACGATTGCGATGGACTGATCGATGAGCCTATGGCATTAATCGTACTTCAACAGCAAACGTTGATCTGTCCGGGCACCAATTCTGGCTTGATTGAAGTCACCGGCGAATGCGGCTTGCCTCCGTATGACTATATTTGGAATACCGGCGCTACGACCTCTTTGATCAGTAATCTCGGCCCAGGAACCTATAAAGTTACGGTGACAGATGACCAGGGATTAATTCAAAAGAAGACCTTTATAGTCAGTCAGTTTGCAGCCATGACCGTCAGTATCAACAAACAAAATGTCAGTTGCAATGGCTATAATAACGGTTCGGCGGTAGCAAATGTAAATGGTGGCCAATCCCCGTTTAGTTATCTATGGAGCAATGGTGTCACCACCAAAACCAATAGTAACATTGGCGCAGGAACCTACACAGTGACCGTGACGGATAACAATGGTTGCACCAAAACTAAATCAGTAACGATCACCGAGCCGACCTTGTTACAAATAACTTCGATCCTGGTTGACAACGATCCTATGAATCCCGGCAAATACATCGTTACCGTTATGGCCACTGGTGGGACACCTTATCCAAATGGCTACAGGTACCGTAAATGCAATGCAAGCGGTTCAAGTTGTTTCGCTTGGGGCAGCAGCAATGTATTTTCAAACATGGCTCCAGGTACTCACCTGATGCGCGTAAAGGATATCAATGGATGTGTTGCTGAGCAATCTGTGACATTGGGCTTGGAAACTCTTCAAGACTTTGCTGATGAGGAGACACCTCAGTCAACAGGATATGAACTTGAATCATTTGATATGGAGCAAGAATCAACATTTGTAGAACGTCAACCAATGATTAATGCGTTCAAAACGATGTTGCTTTCACCTAATCCCGGAAAGGAATTTGTCAACGTAGAATGGTTCAATGAGCTTGAAGCTGAATCAATGCTCCAGGTATGGGATATCCGCGGCAGAGAAATGGTTCGGCAGAAGGTGATATCAAGCATAGGGTGGCAATCACAAAGAATAGATGCCAGCCAGATCCAAACCGGAACGTATATCATTTCGGTGAGACAATTAAATAGGATTGAATCTCAAATCTGGATTAAAGTAGAGTAGTGGAATCTTGAAATAAAAGCCGGCAACTGTTTAAGTTGCCGGCTTTCATTTATATTCAGTTTAATCAGGGCCAGATCCTTCTTTGAAAATTTGCGTTCGAAAAATCTTCTCCATTGATCATATAGTTTCCTATAATGCCTCCAAGAAATCCGAGGGTATCACAAGAAGAAGAAAGTACATCACTTGAGTAGTCGCAGCAGCAAAAGCCGTAGTCGAAAACATACACCAATTCATTTTGGAATAAATACTCATCCACACCGGTTTCAACATCCTCTCCGCACACCGGCGGGTACATTTCTATTTTAGAATAAATGCAATTTGAAACATTGTTAATAGGCCCTGTGTCCTCGCAACTGAGTAAATGCACGGATAGGAGGAGTAGCATGAGAATTTGACTTTTCATAGCACTTCGTTTTTAAAGTTATTAATAAAAGCTATGACTCTATTTCGTTGAAAAAGGTTTGGTGACAACCTCAGGGACCTTTTCGATTTGTAAAAGTGATTCCCTTTCGACAACTTCAATGAGCATGTTAAATTTTTCCTTGCAATTTCCATTCGATGTTCGTCAGTTCCTGAGCTGTCGAAGGGAAGAGGCACGCTGACTCTTCGCGCCGCCACTTCGCGCAGCGATGTGAGCGGCGTGGAAGAGATATTCGGTGGATAACTCCTTTGATAAGCTCAGGTACTGTTCAGTCTTCCAACGCTCCCAACAAATCCTCCAACAAATATTCCGGCTCCTCAAGCCCCACGTAAAACCGCACATAACTCCATGGTATATGCGGATTATCTCTACCGGGCAAATTGTACAGAGCAGCCATCGGTAACATCAGCGCCTCATGCCCTCCCCAGGAAACAGCAATTTTCCATCGTTTAACCTTGCTGACGACTTTAAGGAGTGCTTCAATATCCGGAAGATCAAATTCAATGGTAAATAAACCTCCGCATCCTGACATCTGTCTTTTAGCCAATTCATATTGAGGAAAATCCGGATCGAAAGGGTAGAGCAGGCGCTTTATCTTCTTGTGCCCTTTCAACGCCTCAACAATGGTTTGGGTGGATTCCTGGACACGTTGCATACGAATAGGAAGCGTCCTCAATCCGCGGATGATGAGCGATGCATCGTGCGGAGAAATGATCCCTCCAAGGATCATGTATTCATCATTAAACATTTTTTTGATAATCGCGTGACTACTGCACACCACGCCGGCGACAACATCACTATGTCCGTTGATGTACTTGGTGGCAGAGTGTATGATGATATCCACTCCCATTTTGGCAGGTTGCTGGAATATAGGGCTTGCATGGCTGTTGTCAATCGCTGTCAGCAGATTATGTTTTCTGGCGAGGGCTACACAAGCAGCGATATCCTGCAGTTCGTAGGTGAAGGTGTTAGGGCTTTCCAAAAACAAGAGTTTTGTATTCGGACGTATAAGTGCTTCGATGGCATCAATATCACTTCCATCCACAAAGTCATAGGTTACCCCAAACCTTACCAGATACCTGCTCAGGACGGTAGCTGTCCAGCTATACGGATGTCGCACACAGATCACGTGATCACCCTGACCGACACAACTCATAATAGTCATCGAAATAGCAGCTGTACCGCTCGCAAATATCAGCGCGTCATCCGTTCCTTCGAGGGCTGCTATTTTTTTACGCAGTATTTCTACAGTGGGATTATTTCCTTTGGTGTAGATATGCGAATTCAATTCATCGAGGATGGCATTTCGGAAATCCTCTACAGCGGGAAATACAAAATTGCTGGTCTGGATGATGGGAGGTGACATCGCATTGTAATACTTTTCACGATGCTCGCCGAGGTCATTGAGTATAAAACTTATGTGTTCTTCCATGGATGTGAGACAAGAGTTGAATTTATATCATTGAGTGTATGGCATCCTGAAAGGGCCATGTTGAGTTCAAGTTCTGACATGATGTTGGCGATGCAATCTACGATGCCTTGCTCCCCATTGCAAGCCAGAGCCATAGCATATGGCCTCCCGATCATGACACCGGTAGCTCCCAGGGCTAAACATTTAAATACATCGCTGCCAGACCGAATACCACTGTCGAGCCATACGTCCATACTGCCTTTGACAGCGGCTAAGATGGACGGTAAAGCTTCTGTGCTTGATATGGCACCATCTATCTGCCGGCCACCGTGATTAGAGACGATGATGCCATCTACACCAATGCTTGCAGCTTTGATGGCATCATCAGCACGTAGCACTCCTTTCAGATAGATCGGAAGTTTTGTCCATTCACGAATCAATGCGATGTCATCCCAGTTGATCCCTGGATTACTGAAGATGGAGGTAAATTTCCTGGCTGTTTTCATGGCCTTGCCTGATTGCAGATTAGCAAAAAATCCACCCGGAATGCGACGGTTGAGTCGAATGAGATTTTGAATTAACTCCAGCGTGAGAGGTGGTTTTACAATTCCCGTTTGCTCCGGGTCAGGCAGCGCGTTAAATACAGGATCTGAGTAATACTGCGCGATACCTTTGCCCATGATGAATGGGTTATAGCCTAAGGATAGATCTCGACATCTCCAACCAAGTAAAGTGGTATCCAGGGTGACGACGATGGCACTGCAATCAATTGCTTCTGCGCGACGGATAAAACTTTGGGATAGTTCTTTTGATTTGCTATAGTACAGTTGAAACAATCTTGGACAATCAACGAGTTGTTTGGCGATCACTTCCATCGGATGTGATGCCTGACTGCTGATGATCATGGGTACACGCGTAGCTGCACAGGCGCGCGCTTCAGCAAGATCGCCGTTACGATGTGCCAACTCAAGGACGCCGATGGGCGCCAGCATAAAAGGTGCAGGAAGGGCATGCGCCCTCCAAGGTTGTTGCATACTGACTTCCTGCACACCACCAAGCATTCTTGGATGGATTTTGACCTGGTCCAGGGCCCTTCGGTTAGCATCGATAGTAGTTTCACTACCGGCTCCTCCGGCCAGATACGCAAAGGCTTCAGGGCGTAATAGCTGCCGGGCCTTTTGTTCAAGTCCCGCATACGAAACCGGTGTCGACGGTTTCTTTCCGGCAAATCCATCTAAATAAATCTTTCGCTGTCGTTGGAGGCTGCGCATGTGGCCTACAATGTAGAAAGAATTATAGAGATCGGAATTGCCCTTTTAGTCATCTGTGGCATGAAGCAGGGATACAACTGAATGCGCCCGACCTCAAGCAGGTGTATGCAAGTTCATGTATATCCGTATCGCATGAACCTGTTCTCAAAATGCCACTGGATGGTATTGCTCAGTCAACCAACAGGGTTCCTGGTGCTATACCCATTTATGCCGACCGGATTTCACAATGAGAGCACAGGAAATTGGCGCATCAAGCACCACCCAGCAGCAAATTGAAACGGTTTTTATGACTCAATAAAGGAGGAGGAGGCAAGTAGGATAAGACAAGGCTAAAGTATGGTATTACCTGCTAGAAAAACAATGGTCTTGAAAAAATGGGGGTTAACCCTGAATAGGTCGGTCAAGATCTTGCAGAAGCCTATGTGTTTAGAAAGTTTGGCATTTCATACCGCTGGTTTGATTGTTTAGCAAGTTTATTTTTTTGTACCACCACGAAGATTGTTTAGAAAGCATTTAGCGTCCGGTTCCTTTCACAGCGGTTAAATAAATATTAAGACAAGTTTTCTTTTATACGAATGACAATAGAGTGTACGTTTCAATCTAAACCATCTAAACAAATGGTGCTAGCAGCACCAAGCCTCAACTTTCTAAACACTGTGCCTTTGCATTAAAACTGTCGGATTAGTATAACTCACCTCACCCAATCAACTTATAAGCCAATAAGCCCATAAACTTATCAACATATAAACACATAAACACATCATCTTACAAGCCCATAAACTCATAAGCCCATAAGCTCATAAACTTATCAACATATAAACACATAAACACATCATCTTACAAGCCCATAAGCTCATAAGCCCATAAGCACATAAACACATCAACTCCCAAACCCCTTTTGGCATAATTCTTGTATTATGATTATTTATAATATAAAAATGCCGCCCATGACAAAGAAACTCGTACTCATCAAAGTAAACCAGCATTGTGGAATCATTTACATTCCCCGGTTGGTCGTTCGATAGAATCATTAATGATATTACAAAAAATAATTATATATTATGAAGATATTCAGCCAATTATCATTTCTCGCTCTTCTTCTTTCCCTTACTTCCTGTGGTGGTGGTGGGGTAGATCCGAAAAACCCAAAGAGCAGGGAATTTGAATTGTACATCGATTACTGGAATACGCAGGGCACTAACCCGCAGATTACCTTTGACGCTGTCAATTCATCACCGGAAGTGAAAATTGACTTCAGCCAGACATTTGCGGGCATAGCCGTACCTCCTAATTTTACAAATGTCATTATCGAAAATGTCCGGATCATTGATGCTAACGACGTTAATTACCAGATTGACGGTATCACAGCCTATGAATGGCGCGAAGAGCTTGACAATTGGAAGGAGGATGTGGAGTTTACGATGAACTATACACAAGTGCAGGACCTTTCTGTGATCATGGTGCTGGATGAGAGTGCTTCTCTTGGTCAGGACTTTGAAAAAGTAAAACAATATGCCAGCAGCTTTATCACCAATGTGCTTGCTGAGATTCCGGATGCCCGGATTGGTATTGTTGATTTCGCTGACCAGATCCACAGTTTTCCGGCGACCAATAATAAAGCTGCCTTGCAGAATTATATTGCCAGTCTGACACAGGGTCCCTTTACTTCCTTGTATGAAGCTGTCAACCTCGGTATAGACATGCTGGAAGACATGAACGCTGAGGCTAAAGTCCTGCTCATCTTTACAGACGGTACAGACAATAACTCAGATCCTGAATTTACACCCACGTATCTGCTCGACAGATTGAACAATACTCCTTCCGAAGTCAAGATTACCAGTTTCGCTATCGGCCTGGAAGGCAATGGAGGTGTTGACAAACCCGTCCTTGCAGAACTGGCCGCTAATGGTGGAAGCGCAGCCTTTCCAAAAAATATAGATGAACTCGGAAAAGTGTTTCTGAAATTTAGCAGCTCTATCGCCAATGTATACAATCTGACTTATGTCAGAAACCAGCAGGTTGTTCCGGACTCGGATAAGCGTAAACTTCGCTTTGTGATCAAAGGTTCTGCCAAATCTGAATAAGACAATGTTATCGTCATGCCTTTAGCGTTGGCGATGTTTAAAATAAAAGGGTATTAGATTTTTATAGTTAAAAAGGCCGGCCTAAGGAACCGGTCTTTTTTTTTGTTTGCTGTAATATGGGGAGATATTTCACCCAACTCATTTGGCCTCTATTTCAAACTTCAATGTTGTGATTTGCTTTCGATCTTTGAATAACTGATATTTGCAACAACCGGCGCAAAATGGATTAACTCATCAGCGTGGTTGTGATTTGCTTTCGATCTTTGAATAACTGATATTTGCAACAACCTTCTGACAATGCAGCCAGATCATCTGCCAGTTGTGATTTGCTTTCGATCTTTGAATAACTGATATTTGCAACAACCAGGAGACCTGTGCAGTGGTCAGCGGAACAGTTGTGATTTGCTTTCGATCTTTGAATAACTGATATTTGCAACAACATGATCGTCCCGAAATACGGGAAAGAATAAGTTGTGATTTGCTTTCGATCTTTGAATAACTGATATTTGCAACAACTACCGATAACGCTTCCAAATCCTTCCGGTAGTTGTGATTTGCTTTCGATCTTTGAATAACTGATATTTGCAACAACAAACGGATTAAATATTAATCCAGATCAGCTGTTGTGATTTGCTTTCGATCTTTGAATAACTGATATTTGCAACAACTTAACCATTCAGGTGATCCGAATGTGTTTGTTGTGATTTGCTTTCGATCTTTGAATAACTGATATTTGCAACAACCATACAATTCAGCGGTTGGTATTGTAGGTGGTTGTGATTTGCTTTCGATCTTTGAATAACTGATATTTGCAACAACAGAAACACAAAAAGTTGGAGTACGGATTTAGTTGTGATTTGCTTTCGATCTTTGAATAACTGATATTTGCAACAACATTATGTACTGGCTTGAACAAGGCTATTGTGTTGTGATTTGCTTTCGATCTTTGAATAACTGATATTTGCAACAACGGGTACGTATATTATCCCAAGAGGATACCGGTTGTGATTTGCTTTCGATCTTTGAATAACTGATATTTGCAACAACCTCTTATATGTTTGATAGGGTAAAGATAGGGTTGTGATTTGCTTTCGATCTTTGAATAACTGATATTTGCAACAACGAGAGTTTAAATATACCTATTGGGAAAACTGTTGTGATTTGCTTTCGATCTTTGAATAACTGATATTTGCAACAACTCAGCGGACAACAACGAAGATGACGATGGTGTTGTGATTTGCTTTCGATCTTTGAATAACTGATATTTGCAACAACTATTGGGATCTTGGCGAAGGTCAAAACATCGTTGTGATTTGCTTTCGATCTTTGAATAACTGATATTTGCAACAACCGCAATGTTTCGGGCATCATGTCAACGGTTGTTGTGATTTGCTTTCGATCTTTGAATAACTGATATTTGCAACAACTGCAAGTGCAGTCATAAGGAGGTTGTTGTCGTTGTGATTTGCTTTCGATCTTTGAATAACTGATATTTGCAACAACTCCTTGCTGACTCTCACCCTATCGCCTACTGTTGTGATTCTGTCTCTTATACACATCTGACGCTGCCGACGAATAGAGAGGTGTAG